>Ga0126342_10002005_pt1 | contig 30657 bp, 31 predicted proteins | sample Cyp1metagenome_FD_92528 | JGI IMG/M metagenome (GOLD analysis project Ga0126342, IMG submission 92528) | Coral microbial communities from Lord Howe Island, Old Settlement Bay, Australia - Cyphastrea 1 metagenome | ecosystem: Host-associated > Invertebrates > Cnidaria > Coral ...
ACTAACTCTTTCCCTGACGAACTCTTTCTTTGCTAACTCTTTCTTTGACTAACTCTTTCCCTGACATTCTAAAAGTCCGTAACACGGAAGTTTCTCCCCCTAAACTTCCTTTGATCATAGAAAATCAAGAATACCAAGAATATCAAGAATGACCGATCAATTTGGTGGGATCATTTGAACCTAATGTTGATCCCCAAATGTCTATTGTGACACATATATACTTCGCACTTCAGGTGCTTCAAAAACATTCCCGGCGGGATCTTTCACCATCCCAGAATTTGGAAGAACAATTTCGGCGTTTTCGTCATAGCGAAATGGTCATTTTATGGTTGTTATAAATACCTATTAACCATTGGATGACCATCCCCTTTTAATGGTTAATAATACCATATGTTTATGACCATTGCTCATATGTTTTATGTTTTTTTTTGAGGTTTGACAACCCTTACAGCGTTTCTGTCTTCCAAACGCAGCGATCTGCGGCAATTGTTGCTCGCCTCGGGGTGGGACATGTTCATCCACCATTGACACGTCACAGGTCAGGGGTGGGAGGTGGGGGTGGGGAGGGTCAAAGATACGTCTACATTCTTTACATAAAGAAAGGTTCTGCTTATGTCGGTCGCCTCTGCATCTTTCTTTAGATGTGATGTTAAAGTTACCACCCCACCCCCACCCACCTCCAACGTACCCCTGACATATCGTCTAAGATAACTAGATGTGATGTCAAAGTCGATGATGTACGAAGATGTACATAAACGTTCATACCCCACCCCACCCACCCCCAACGTACCCCTGACGTATCGTTTAAGAGAACTAGATGTGATATTAAAGTCGATGATGTATGACCATGTACATAAATGTTACTACCCCACCAACGTATCCTTGACGTATCGTCTAAGATAACTAGATGTGATGTTGAAGCCGATGATGTATGAACATGTACATGAACCTTAATAAACCATCCCACCCCATCCCCAACCCCACTTTGTGGGACGGTAAAAGATCCTTCTGCACAAACTTGATGGTGTACACCGTACACCACTTCAAGATGCGAGAAGAGTCATAGACTACTCATAACTCATACTGTCGATATCATCGATATCCTTCACTTGGCGACTTCTCCCCGCCTTCACTTGAGAAGACAGCGATCTCGTAGCATTTGCCACATTGGCAAAGGCCCCATGGGCCCCGGCCTGTCGCAGATAGCATGGTACATGTTTGCGACATATTCCTAAGACCATGACGCAGGCTTTCTATGGGTTTCTGGGACATTTTGGGACATTTTGACCTACACCTTCCCTGGATCCGCCTGAGCTTGCGCAGCTTGGTGGTTTTTCTCGGCATTCTTCAGCCAGCGGCGTTCTCCAAGAAGCTCTTCATGGTACATTCGCAGCGCCATGAGTTCATCTTGCAGCCTGGCCCCAGTGACGAACCAGGTGGGATCACGAAAAAAAAACGCCAACCTATTCGCAAATATTCGCAAGTTGTCAGCTTAATATGGCTTGATATACTGATTCAACTTCACTGGATCACATGATGTCACATGGTTACTCAGGCATGGTTACTGCGCGATGTGGACCAAATTTAAGTGTTTTGCTGAGAATTGTCCCACAGTGAATTCCCTCTCACTGTGGTTGAACATGGTTGAACCAGTTGTGCTGAATCAAACTATTGATCTACCGCTTCAACCAACCTTGGAGTCAGAAGTTGCCGGACTAATCGGTTGCAAACGCACCTTGCAAACTCCTCTACGCTGAGGGCATTCTCCGGAGACGTCTGGCCATTTGGACTGTCACCTCACAACGAGACTCAGCGATCAGCGCACGGCTTTTTTCGAAGCAAAGCAGAAGTTGCTTTCTGATGAGCTATATTGGGCAATAGACAAAAAATATATATATATCAATCTATATTGGGCCGGCCCAACTTGAAATTCCAAATGTCATAATCTCTATTAATCTCTACTCACCAATGGTGACAACCATCCCAAAGTGATTGGTTCACACCACCCGACCCTCTGGCAGACTTTCGCACCTTCTTCCATGGGTCTGCGAACGTGAACGTGTCCAGCCAACCGGAAATGGGAAATTGCGAAATTGGTCGATGGGTCTTCCAAAATGGAATATGATAATGCCGATATTCAGTACCATACGGTATACTATACCACTATAATACCCTCAAAATATCACCAACCCACTGGGGCCTTTGAAACCGCTTGAGTCGAGAGATATTTCTTGGAGATGCAAAACTATCTCAATCTCTTTGTCCAGCAAAAAACTGAGAGAACGTGCGGTCAAAAATTGATGTCCCAAATTTGGGGACTTCCCAAATCTGCCAGGATTGGTTTGTTACTATAGGTAAAACACAAAAAGATCGGCAGCTTTGATATTTCCCTACCCTGAGACTGCAAAGCTGAAAGTTCACATCTGATGATAGGCAACGATTAGGCCCGAGACTCAGCCAAAAGAAAGCTGCGGAACACTTCAGATTTCGGATCAAGCGAAAACGAGACTCAGAGCCTTTCTTGAAGCTGCTTTCTCCATGGGCTGCAATCTGTGGAGCTCTCCATTTCTGAGCACAACCCCTGGCTCAAGCCATCCCCAAATCTCAGCCTTCCATAACTCTGACCCGGTCTAAGCTGGTCCACGCTCAGATGGCAATGTCACCTCAATGGCTGAAGCCGTTGAACGGCGCTCAACGCTTCAAAATCCCCAAAAGATGCTGAACCAGAAACTGCAAGGATCCCTCAGATGGATTTAGTACATTTAGAATTTAGATGAATTTAGTAACTTAGTATGTGTTTCTCTGGTAATGCTTCGTTGATCATCCATCGAAGCAAACCACGACATCACCGGGACTGTCCATCTGCGTCTCTCCATCTTTTCAGCTCGCCATCAGATCATGCAAAACTGCCAAGCCCGATGTCCAGCTCCCGTGGCTGCATCGGTTCAGCTCAGCCTGTTCGCAGGTTGCCTTCGATCCTTCGATGAAACGAGACACTGCCATTTGCAAGAGTCAAATACCGATTAGTTCCATCGGCCTTTTAGAAGTTCGCTTCCATCTTTTCCCTTGTTTTGCGCATTTTTCCGCCATATCCATGCCATATCCATGCCATATTTTTGTGTTGTTTGGCTGCCATAACTCCATGGCTTTACAGATCCCATGGCGGCGAAAATCACAGAGCAGTTTTTTCAGCCCAGGGATTCCCATGGGCTCGTCGGAAGAACAGGCAATGCCGTTGACAACTGCGGCAACAAAAACGGCTTTGAATATCTATAATGGAAAATATATGGAAAAGATATATGTTTTGACCATGATTTGAATATAATTTGAATCTGGTGTTTAATCTTTTTCTATGTATGTTCCATGCACCAGACCGTGTTTGGCACGGTGTTCCTCCACCTGGTGGGTAACACAGCCAGCTTTCGTCTGAGCAACTGTGACAATCTCGACTGCTGTGCTACGCTGCTACACGTTGCACACAAGGGAAAAGATGAACCCACTCCACACTCAGTTCATTCAGTTCACTCAGTTCACTCAGAATCTTGGCTAACTGTCTGTGGCTTTGCTAAAGATACACCGTGTGTAAAAACGAATCACACCAAGCAGGGAGTTGGAGATTTGTGAACCACGGAATGGAAGCACAACAAATGGAATGGCCACGGGCCAAGGGTCCAATGATGTCAAACGGTCAACGGGGTCCAATAGTCCAATGATGTCCAATGGATTTGACCCCAAGACTTCAATATCATTAAAAAAAACCGTTGATATAATGGTTATTGAATGTTATTGATCCTCATATGGATATCGCCATATCCTATGCAATATTATAAGAGATGTCTTTGAGGATAACGCTTTGAGGATGGTCTCAGGATCAAAAAGTCTCGCGTTGAGGGCAAGCCCAGTTTTTGGACGTCAACGCGCCCAGCAAGGATGGCATCAATGGTGGCATCAATGGAACACTAGGAATTCTATGTATAATATATATATATATACATAAACTCACAGTGTGTGTGTGTATATTATATATATATGTATGTACGTGTGTGTGTGTAGATATATGGCAAAATTTTCTAGGCACGCCCAGAAAGAATTTAGAGACGGGGTGCCACAGGATGACAGCTGTGTCGTAACCGCGATGCCAACGGCTCGAAGGCATCACCGATGCTCCACCGCTGCTGCGATTTTGCCGCTGCTTGCGGCACCTCGCGGTAAAAAAAATCGTCAGACTCCGCCGACCCCAGCCGGATGCTGGGGGAGCGCGCCGGATTGACCTTTGGAGATGGAGATCGAGCTGCTCACCGATGCTCCAAAGTGCAGGCGATTTTTTTGAGCACATCTCTGTGCAGGTTTCCAATAAGAGTCCTTGCCAGAGATGTGGCGGGTCGGATTGGTAGAAACCATTCACTGGCACAACATTCACTGATAGACAAGCCGGACTTCCACAAAGGACTCAAGATTGCCATGTCATGTCGGGTCTATCAACATATATCAAAATATGATGTGCATATATGTGCATTAATATATTATATAAAAGGTTGGCATTGCTTGGCCACATACATGTACACATACATTATATACTGTATATAATATATAATACTGTAGAATATATCAAATTCATGTCAACGCTCCAAACTTTCACCGTGCCTGGACTGTTTCTGGGCTCATCATGACAACGTCATAACTCATGTCATAGTCTAAAAATGGCATATCCAAAGCGTTCTTGCTGGCGCCGCAGAAGCTCCCGGAGTTCATCTTCGCGCAGGGTTGGCTCCACATAAATCCTCCGCGCTTGAAACGTTTAAACTTAAACCGCCCGCCCAACGCAACACCAAACAGATGTCGAAGGCAACGCGGGTCAAACCACAAAAAATGAAAATGCACAAAATGTACACAATGTTCAAAGTGACTTAAGTAACAACATTAAAAGATCCTGTAGAATGTTCAAAAACTTTGTGTTTTGTCAAGGCTCGGTTCCGGTTCTTCCCGCGCATCTGTACGTTCGCCTGGTGGCTGAGAAGACATGTCTCGGAGGATTTGGTCTCTGTCTCTCCGTCTGGGTTGAGATTCTTCCTCAAGAACCCAACGTGCAAATCTGATGGCTTCTTCGGTGATACGAGTAGCGCATTGATCCTCCAAAGAAGCAGGGACGCCATTCACAAAGACCACAGGGGCGTCTGGCTCCCGCATTGCTCCTTCGCCAAATCGAAGGACGAAGTATGCAAGATTGGGCCCCAGGCCTGTAGAGCAAAGTCGTTTTGGGGTGGGCTTGCCGAAACTTCCGCCACCGCCTTGTGCGGTACTACTGGTATTATAATCGTATTTCTGGCGAAGTGACCAGCAAAGTGTGGAAAAGGGTTGCGACCCTCGTTTCACCATACAACATGCGGGTTGCTCTTAATCATGTTGAGCCAACTTTTGGCAACAAGCCTGCCTTGAATCCTTGCTTGACTCACCCTTGTCCGCGACCAAGATTGGATCATGGTCGCTGCTTCTCGAAAGAGCCGCACCGCAAGTCTCGCGAAGCTGTGATCAACGAAGTTTATAAATGCCATCTCCACGATGCGATGCCGTTGTCCGGTACATCGTGGCAGATACAGAAAGTCGCAAGAGCCGACGAAGGGTTGACCCAACATTCTCATCAAGCTTGTTGTAGTGGTTGAAGATGGCAGAGATCTAAGCATAATTGTGGTTGCACCTTCCTCGCGGGACTTGGGGAATCTCAACCAGGAATCCAAATATTGACCCATACGACATGTTTGAAGACTACGATCAACTCGATCGACGACGTATACTGAACCGTATACCAGGTTTTTGGAATTCGGGAGGAGCAAAACGAAGTGGGAAGTCACAGGACACAGTCGATGTCGGCTCCTCAAGGACTTGTTCCACGTCTGCCTGGCACATCAAACATCACACCTGGGGTCCCGGGTACTACGCACCTGGGGCCACTTCAGAATCCGGAAAATCTACTGTAAAATCATGTGAAATCGTCTTAAGAATGGAGACTCCATGAGACCCCGGAGTTTCACATCGCTAGCCATCCCAGCTTTGGACTCTGGACGCAGTTTGATTCATCAGTGTCAGGTCCTACCACTGGTCGCATTTCATCTTGTTTCACCAGTTAAACCACCGTCGCCTGTTTTGTTCTGTACCTTTCCAGACCTGTTTAACTGGTGTTTTCTTGTTACCAAACGCAGCAGGCCTGCATCGTCACAGGGAGAACTGATCGCTAGCCATTGCAGCGATCAGATGTTTGATATACTACTTATATACTGTTAATAATGGTTAATATATGGTTATTGTATGATATTATATGGTTAATGATCCATCCTGATCCAGTTCATGTATGAATTTGCTGGGCTCAAACATGTCGACTCAGTCGTGTGCTGTCCTATGAAACAAGCCAAAAGTGAGCTATGTCGCAGGACGAGGAGCAGTGCGAGCAGTATTGGACACGTTTTTCATTGGAACTTCCGTGGAAACTCTATCGAAATCATATGAATTCATGACGTTGAGATTCTCTTGTGCTGCAAGTTCTCCAAATGTCACTGCTGGTCACGACTGGTTAAGGGCACGAGGGAAGACTGGTGGCACCAACTTTCAGCGACAGCGACCTGTCAGGTGGATCGAGTGGAGATGGGGATGTAGCGGATCTCAAAGTCCTTCTGCCAATGGTGCCTTTAGTTTGTGTCTACAACACGATGTCTCGTCAAAATTCTGACTCTGTTCACACAGTACGACTTCGCAGTAGGACTTCGCAGTACGACTTCGCAGTACGACTTCGCAGAGACCCTGGCACCCTGGCCTCTCACATGCCGCAGCCACACCCTGCGCACCCTGCGGCACTAAGCGGTGAAGTGCCAAGATTTCCATTCAGAATCACGACAAGGTGAAGGCCAATCCACATCTGGAGTTTGGAACATCATCAGTTATACCAGTTATACCACTTTTGGTGCCGCGCTGTTGGGACTCTGGGGAACGCCACAAGGCTAAAGCCTTGTGACATTCGCAGATTCACATGAGCTAAGGCCTCGTTCAATGACGAGATTGAAAGGTCTAAAGAGTCTAAAGTCTAAATCGATTCACTCGTTCAATGAAAAGTCCAGCTTCCCCAAAGTGCAAAGCACCCTTTGGGAATGAAAAGCTCACCTTCAGCGAATCCAAGGAACTCCTATTGCACCTATTGCGCTCTGCACCTTCACCCGACACAAGCGCCGTGTTCACCTTCAAAGTGAAAGTCGGGTCACTGAACTTTCCTCCCTTCTCGAGTTTCCAATCCTGTGCAAAGTGTGGTTGGCCCCACAGTATGGACGGAGTGGAGGAGTCACTGAGAGAATCCGCGGCCTGCCCGTTCTGGCGGCGCTGGTCACCTGCTTCAGCCAAGCAGCAAATCAGTCAGCTTCAAGCTTCCAGAAGTTGTTTCATGAACTGGCTATTCTTTGTCAAATGATCAGGTGTCCAACCAGCAGGCAGGCTGGTTTCAAGGCAGAATGAGTTTCACCCTGTCACAGACGTTCCACACGTGTCCAATCTGAAGCTTCAGGAACTTCAGCCAGTCACGGCACCATGACAACGTCACGGGCATCTTCCCATGTGCTCCTCATTGTTCATGTCATGCTGAAGCCAATTCTATCATCGTTGGCATCAACAGTGGAGATAGCAGGAGCAGCTGAAGACCATTGTGGTGGGAATCAGCACCAAATTTTTGGATGTTTCCCGGATCTCTCACAGAGCCTGGCTGTAGGTGACCATGTTGTTCCAGTTCTGCGGCGGTTTCGGCTCATTCCAGATTTCCAAAATCACATGATGGTATTGGCCATACTCTTTGGAAACGGCATGGAAAAACTGCAACACTTTCTGCAGATTCTCAGTGAGTAGTGAAAATCAATGATGACATAAATGCCACAAGCGACAGCAGCCGACATCGACAGCCAGAGCACCAGCGCCGACGTCGCCGCCTTCATGGACACCGATGGCGATGACATTGATCTGCCATGATCTGCCAATCTTCCGCCAGAAGAAAGACATGCCACGCAGCACCAGCGAGTCCCCACATTCACCACAGCGATTGGAAGCAACTCGCAGGCCATACTCAGGCATTTCAGGCACTATGCTGGGACCCTTCAGGAGGTTTCGGTAGGTGTGTTTCCTGAAAATACCCAAATTGCCGGCAATGGATCAGACTTGGTCAAATTATGTCAAATTCATATTCGAAAGAACTGGACTTCAGTTTTCCTCCACCTTGCCATAGCATTGCCACTCTGTCCCATGTGAAGATCTCCGCACAAGGATGGAACCGATAGCGTCGAGGCCGTGGTTTCGAAGCGCCAAGGCATTGTTTTTGGCGCTGGAAATGTGGGAATTTACTCCCCAAAAAGATGCCATTTTTTTTTGAAAATCTGAGAAATTTTGGTGAAAATTTGAGATGCTTTGATAAACCACTGGATTTGGTGTTTTTTTTCATGTGTGTTTCCCTTAAGTGTTGGACAAGTCTGCCTTGGCATCTGTTTCAACGCTACGAACGCAGCTCTTTCTCAATCTCACTTGGCTCACAGGGTCGTGGTGAAGTGTAAAGATCATCCCAAATTGGCGATTTTTCATCACTTCCTTCGTTTCCTTTGTGTCGTAGGTCAGTCAAACCTTCATCGTTCTCTTCACTAAAATTGGGGTGCCCTGGGCGACTTTTGAAACTCTGCTCACGTACCATGAATCATGATATTCACATGACATTCATGACGTTGGTTCGGCTGTTGTGGCTGTTGTGGATAATCACATGCTCAAGCTCTTGAAGCTCTCGCAATTCAGAAAGGACGGGCTTGCTCCGTGGTGAAATTTCATAAAATCTACGGACAAAGAATAAAGAGCTTAGTTGATCTTAGTTGAGCTTAGGATGAAGAACACAAGCATGCTTTTTCGAAGTCTGCTGCCAATGCTGCAAACTCTGCTCGAATGATTAAAAAAAGTTGTTTCAATCGGAGACCAGCTATGCCAGCTATGCTTTTTATCGGAATCACACGTGTCACACTGTGGACATGTCTCTGAACCAAACAAAATTCGTGTCGGGCGAACAGTCAGCGTTTCCTCACCAAAACATGTGGAAATCGCTCACATTTCTGTAGCAAAATTGTAGCCCCGTCCAGAAAAGTCGATCTCGAGTAGGCAAACCAATTGGTGGCCGGGTATCCACTTTTTTTGGGACATTTTTGGAACATGTTTGGGATATCCCCATGTCCGGCACTGTGATGCACTGTGCTTCTGTCTTTTGTCTGCGCTGGAAGCGCATCAAGCAGCTTCAGTCAGGCTACCAGGAGTCTTACCTTCCCTAGCAGACACAAGGCGTGTATGATGGGACGGCCACATGATGAACAAAATGACATAGTCACATAGTGCATCGACATCCGGATTATTTGGAAAAAAAATGCAGCATGACTCATGGAATCATGACAGCATGTCGTGTTTCTATGTGTTTCCATGCAAAGAAAAGGAGGTCTCGGCCTCGCCTCAAGGCTCTGGCGAGGGATAAGCTGTCCGCCAAGCCACCGAAAGGGTAGAGATTCACCTAGAGCGACGAGTCGGCAGAAAACGAAGCTCCGAGGCTCCGAGGCTCCGGACGCCGATGTCGACGGAGGCTCCGGTCTGTGCGGCGACGGCCGTCCACAAGATATCCTCGAAAATGGACAGTTCCGGGGAGAATGCGTGCAAAGCAACGAGAGCAACTCATCAATTTGGAGATGAAAAATCAAGATGATGAGAAATCGAAGAAGTTCATAAACAATGAGACTGGCAATAAGATCAATAAATATCAATAAGACTGGCAAAGTTCACCCGACTTTTTGCAAATGATGATGCTCCTCTGGAAGCAGTGCATCCTCGGCTGCCTCTTCCTGCAAAATCTCATAGGACAGTCATGGACAGACCTGATCCTACGAGACTTGGACAATGGAAAAGTGGCGTGGTGTTACTTTGAGGGTAGGAAAAAGGGACTAAAAAAGAGGCTAACTTTGCGAATGTCTAGAACAAATCCGCAAGTCTCTCCTTCACTGAACACTCCCTCAAAATCCCAACCTTAATGCCAACAGCACCATTAAAAAGGGTTCATGAGTTTCAAAATGTTTCAATCGCATGCGTTCACCGTTTTTCCAACTCCCTAAATGGTTTCACTCTATTTCTTCCACTCAGAGCCATTGAGAGTGCCCTTATCCCATTCATAGCTACCCCCAGGCCATCCCAAGCCCGTAGGTTTCATCCCCAGGTAGCCTCGTGCGCCACGAAGGCTGACGGCCCGGAGGCCGCCGCAGCGTCCGCCGCGTCCGTCGCCGCCGGGCGCGCCGCTGCTTCCAGCTCCGCCTGGACGTCGCGGCAGAGGAGCTCCGCCAGCTCGGGGCGGCCGAGCAGCCCATCGGCTCCACAGGTCTCCAAAAAGAGCGCGGCCCTGCACCAGCGGCTGGTGACGGGTGATTTTTCGGGTATGGCTAAGTATGGCTATTTCAATGGTTGGGATGGATCGAAAATGATCAAAACAATATCAAAACCGTTTGTACAAGGGGATGAAGATCCATTTTGAACATTTTTGAACCATAATCATAGGGGGGATGAGAGTAAACATTTGGAGTTTAGGGGAATGCAAGTGTAACTTTTGTGCTAAGCGCACACAGGTGCTTGCATAACTTTTGTGAGGGTACAACATGGCTCCATTGACAGAAGCGTTTCCCACGCTTTGGAGAAGTTGTTGTCTTGAAATAATGTTGGAGGGCTGGGAACAGGCTGGAGATGATGGGGTAACTCTTAAGCCTTAGCTCCACCAACGTTTTTCAAATGCTACACAATTCTTGCAATCTCAGACCCTCTGCCACCTAAGTTCTGGAGTAGCGGATCTCTGTGTTCTCCCAAGGCCTCAGGTCACAAAAACTCAACAGTAACGGTCCTAACGGTCCTAACGGTCCTAACGCGTTGTGGTCAAATGGGTCAAATGGGATGGCATGGATGGCTCATCAGTGTTTCAATCTGAGTCATCTGAGTCATCTGAGTCGTCTGCCAAGAGAGTCAAAGGAATGTTCCAGGTCCCGGGGACTCACCTTGGACGGCTTGGACGGCTTGGACGGCTTGGACGGCTTGGACGGCTTGGACGGCTTGGACGGCTTGGACGGCGACATCTTCAATTTCTGGTGGCAGTTAAGCCTGAGATCCTTAGGCTGCAGACTCTAGTGGCTCCTTGTAGGGCCATGTCGAACATGCTGGGATGCAAGAAGTCACGAGGCACCTTCCAACACAAAATCCAAACCCGAGACTGCAAAAAAAAGCATGGGCGCGCTGTGAATAGAGCCGCTCTCAAGATGTCTCTCACATCCTCGTGACCTCACAATATCTACACCATCAATACACAACGCACCTGACAGATGTCTGCGATGCGTCGCAACCTGCACAAGACTCTGGGGCTGCAACGCATCAAGCACGACTTGGCTGCGCACTTGGCTCCCGCTTGGCGCACTTCCGAAGTCGAGTCGGTCCCGGGACGCCGATGCGAAAGCTCACTCGGTGAGCTACGCCCAACTCCTTTTGCAGCTCCTGAAGCCATAGTTGAACTGTTGGGAAAATGCCAAAAAAAAACATGCACAAGGCCTTGATCCGACAGAAAATCCAGAAAAATTCGGAGTAGTTGAGTACTCAGTAACTCATAGTAACTCATAGCAGTATGGCACTGGCACTTGGTGTCTTAGCTAAGCCATGCTAAGCTGTTTCGCTGTCCTCCAAAGCAGCAGTGGCATCCCGAAGCCATTGCAGCAAGTGCCGGGGATTGAAGCAGAATTGAGTGGCCACCTCAGGTGAGAACGGCTTCAGAACCACGACTTCTACGACTTCTGGGCCTTTAAAAAGGGCACCATCAGACAAGGCCAGGACCACTACCTTCAAACCAGCCTGAAGGACCAGTCGCCTGGAAGCCAGACACTTCCGATTCCAACGTGTTTCCGAAACATCAAGGCGATCATCCATTTCTTTCATCATGTTTTTCCGTCATGTGGACTGTTTGGACACCCAAATGGCAGCCCTGCACTTTCACACACCACTGCTTTCCAGATTCTAGTCTCTCTTTCAGGCGTTCCTCTGCGAATCGAATACATATATATATATACAATCTTTGCTCATGTCCCTCTATTGATGAATCGTTATCATTCAACTCTGGGCACTCTGGGCTGTCGATGCACTAAGCCAATCGCGCTTTGTCGACAAGAACCTTCGTAGCAGCCTCGTGCAGCTACTGAAAAAAAATGAAGGATCCGAGGGGAAAATTGAGCCGAAACCGAAAATATCGTGATACTGTGGAAACCGAAACCGAAACCGAAAACACATGGGAAGAGAACTATAGTAACATACTGAACAAACTACAGAAAATATATGAAACTATGGAATAAATGTGAATTCACAGTGATGTTAGTATCTTTTAACAAGCCACTAAGACCACTCCAACTGGCCGACTGGCCGGCTGGCCTTTTCACTCCAGCCACGCCATTGAGGGCCTTGAGGCGATCAGAAATACACCCAATGCGAGCGGATTCTTCAGCGAGCGGACTACCCGTCTCTCGTGACCATAAGTTCCATCTATCGATCTATCTATCTATCTATCTATCTATCTATCTATCTATTATATATATATATATTCTGCCAGGCTTGAATGATTCTGGATCAATCTAAAACTCTGGTCCGCGACAATCATGACATCACCTGCACCGAGGGACTATCTGGCAAGCCAGCGAGGGAAACACTTTGGATTCCCTCTGACTTGATGGTTTCGATCTCGGCCTTCAGCAGGTCAGCCACACTACCTTAGCCGCCAAGCCCGGCCCAGAGGCCCAGCCGGGAATCGACACAGTCGACTCTCGGCAAAATCAAACCCTAAACCTGGAGATACTTGGGCCATTGGGGGTGCAGTTGGGGTAGATAAACCCATGGTACCACAAGTCGACACAGTTTTTTATCGCTTGACCAAAAAAGCGTGCCCACGAATTTCACTGGAACTGCACCCCCAAGTTTCCGAAAAAAAACGACGTCCTCCTCTTGTGCATCTCTTTGTGCAGCAGTCACCGCTGATATTTCAAGTTCACATGATCTAGTGGCCCTTGAAGGAAACCGCAGCAAAGTCCAAGTGGGCTGGGGTTCCTCACGATAGTGGAGCTCATTGCGCTCAAGGCGCTGTGGAAGGTCATTGCCTCCCACCAGGAGCAGATGCTTGGCACCGGCCTGCCAAGCTCTGCCAAGCTGAGAAGACTTCAAAAATGCTTGGGAATAGTTAGTAGAATATAGAAAAGAATGATATCCATAATATTGTATGATATAGTATTAGTATTAGCATTAGCATTAGTATTAGTATTAGCATTAGTATTAGTATTAGTATAGTATGGTGTAGTATAGTATAGTATAATTATAATACAATATACTGACTTTAACAGACTTTGAAGAGTTTTGTATAGTTTGGTCGCTGACTGGGTTTCTTCAACACCGAGAAGTTCCTCCAAGAGTTTCTGTTGACCTGGGTGAGCATCTTCAAGGTCAAGTGAAAGTCTTCGACAGTGGAAAGTCGAGAAATGGGCAGGTGCGGAATGGGATCAAATCCTGCCGCGAAAAAAAAGCACCCGTCTGCGGCTGGCGATCATGCATACACTCGTGTATCATTCTTGAACCAGAATCTTCAATTAATGATCGTTATAGTATCAGAAAACGAATGACCATGAATCATGAATCCTAATGGTCCTAATCGTTTCAGATCTTTTGATTCATGACCTTTGCAACTCTTTCAACAGCCCATTCTCGCCTGCAGCCGACAAGGCGCCAGTGGTCTCCGCTACATTGCTAAAGTGCTCCGATGTCGTCTTCACCATGTTCACAAAAACGCAACCTCAGCATGGGATGAATGACCCTGAGACTGTCATGGAAAAAACCATATTTCAATAGCAACAGCATATTTCAAGTGACAATTTTGGCGACTGCTTTTGGCGACGAAAAGTTTCAGGCTCTTTGGCGGAAAATGCTCTCTGGAAAGAAGTTGACACACTTTTCTGCCGCCTGCAGATGTCATGTTGCTGGATGTCCTCCTCTTATCTGTTTGATATCTGGCCATATCTCTCCTTTTTGGTGCTATACAAGTGTTTTATATTCCTTGACAAGATCATCTGTTATTCTACACAGCATCTGTTTTGAGATACCTCTGATGTCCATTTCCCAAAAACATTCCTTCATGCAACAACAAAAAGAACATCTGAGACATCCTGGGCTCAGACTTGTCAAACTCTTGGGGCTCCCAACTAAGTTAACTATTTTTGCTGCCAGATTCTGCCAGTTTCTGGTCTTTTTCAGGTGCCCAGAGGGGTACCCGGGTTGGAAAAAAAAAACCGCGCCGCAACGAGGCTCGCCTCGGTCCTCCGGACTCACTTCCAGCGACAGACTGCTGCCGAGCTTTTGGAGCCTCCGACACAACCCATGACTTGCCAAACTTACCAAATATCATCAAATATAATCAAATTTAATCAAATAAGAAAGCACCATTTGACTGCTTGTCACCTGCTCAGCTCACTCCATGACGAGCGAGTTTTGCAACTTCCGAGAACAGAAGAGTCGTTTTGAGGATGATCTGAACTGCATCTTTGGTCCTAGCGAAGCTTTGGGCCGTCAAACATCCAGTGGACCTCTCTGCACTGGGCCATCTTTGACCTCCGCCACCGGGATCAAATTCATTGCTTCCCAATTGAAACAAAACGGAACACCTCTGCAGTTACCCTCTGGTAAACGTTTACATAGCTAGATTTACCCATTAAGAATGGTGGATCTTTCCATGGTTACGTTAGTTTACCTGTCAAGTTATGTCAAGTTATGTCAAGAAGTTATGTCTTTATTCTGCATTCATCTCCGTGGAGGTCGTACCTGCGGCTGGACTTGCCCAAGTTGAGGCCTCGGCTGGTGGTTTCACGGTGGTGAACCGGGATCAAATGCTTGAAGTTTCATCGTTTTTCAAAAAGGAATATCATGATATCATGGCCATGGATATCAAGAAAATACATATATATATATATTATATATATATATATAAAGTACAACAAAACTACTGGAGATATTAACTCAATTAGATTTGACTATAGTATTAACCAATCAAAACTGGGGCATGTAAACAATCCCTCAGATGACAAGTCATCACCGTTTTCTCTCAAAGCAAAGCCGATTGAGGAGACCGCAGGCCGTACCAACCAAAACACGCCTGGCGGCAGATTGCAGATTGCAGACTGGAGATGTAAAGTCATCCCCGATCGAATTGTAAACCATAGTAAATCCCTGCTAATTGTATGGTGGTTTACTTTTCTATGTTTTGGGGATACAGTCTGTATTTGGTCACACCTCAAATATCTTCACACAGGTCCCTGAGTCTTGAAGACACCTCTGGGTCTCACACCAAGATATGGTGGTAATGCAGCGCAGGCACCTGCGTTTCGACACCACATCATGAGATCGCATTGAAACTCCTCGAAACTCTTCACATTAGCCCCAAGTGAGTCCTCAAAAGTCTGTTTTCCCATGCAATCAGCATACTCTGCCTAGGCGCACACAGCGCCCAAATCGCACTCGCAGAAACTGGGGAGCTAGCAGCACCCGTCCCATGGTAGCACGCAGGCTGATGCCCAGGCTGATTTCCCAAGTGATGCGAAAATTTTCTGTGTGGAAGCTCATTTCTGCTTGCCGCCCAATACAATAGGCAAACATGTCTTGAAAATGTGAATGCTCAGTACAGTGTTACTCACTGCACCTATGAGACCTCTCGTGTTGAGACAACTTCAATCTTGCTCTTGCTGCCAGTTTGCCTTCAGTTTCAGCTTGGATTGAGCCGCAAGATTTAATAAGCCAGTGACTGGTTGGTGGTTTCAATCCCTCTGAAAAATATTAGTCAGTTGGGATGATTATTCCCAATATATAGAAAAAATAAAATTCATGTTCCAAACCACCAACCAGGTGAGATATGTGTTTACAGAACCATGGTGTCGCTGGCAGTGCTCAGAAAGCCGGGCAATTCGGTGCAGAAGAGACTTGCTGCGACTGCTGGCACCTTGGCGCGTCATGTGCCGACCTTTACGGAGGGCGTCCTTCTGGGAGCCTCGCAGGGGGAACCAACTGCTGCGATCTTCGCTTTCAACTTTCGTTCCACTTTCGTCCCACTTTCCATCAGTTTCCATCAGTTTCCATCTTTATTCCTATTTTCAACATTTTGGAACTTCATCATACTTCATCCAGATATCGCAGGGATGCGGTACCAAAAAAAGGGCCTTCCGCGCAGCGTCGGTGTCCACCAGGTGCCGCATGGTGGGGCGCCCATGTGGACAGTTCCAAGGTTGCCTCAAAGTACCTCTCCGCTCCCCAAGTCCCCATAAGTCCCCAAGCTTTGAAACCCATCTGGCGAGGAAGAAGATCAAACACCCCACACAATCAATGACACCGGGCCCCGGTCAAATTATCACAATTCAAGGACTCGTAGATCTCAGCCGTGTTTCAGCAAAAAGGATCTTAAAGGTTCTAATTTGGGTACCCAACTTTGACCCATAGCCATGACATAGTTCTGATATGAGCCACAACTTGGATTACTCAACCATTGCCAGTCAAAATCAATATCCCCGTGGGGATACCCCGTCCTTCGCACATTTTTTTCATAATTTTACCCACAGATGTTCAGCACCCACAGATTCGTCAGCTGAGTCTTACTGGTGCTGCTAAACGTAGGGTTGCTGGATGGGTTGCTGGGGGTTGCTGGGATGATGACATTACTAGTGATGAAGTGGATCATTCCCGAAAATGTCCGACGTCAAACGCACGAACAGTCAGGATTCGGCAGCTTCTCTCGTACCCAGATTTCGAAGGATCTTCTCCATGTCGCTGACCCGTAGAGCCTGGTCAAAAGCGGGCAACTTGGTCGTCCTATGTCAAAATGGATCATTTACCCTCTGGTAATGACTAACATAGCTATTGAAAATGGCAAGATTTAATAAGCCGGTGACTGGTTGCTGGTTTCAACCCCCCTGAAAAATATGAAAGTCACTTGGGATGATTATTCCCAATATCTGGAATTTTTTTTAAAATGTTTCAAACCACCAACCAGTATAGCATTGTAATGCATTATAGCCATTTCCCCATATTTCCCCAAGTTGATCGTCTAAAGGCGACGTGCTAATATGTGCTAATGCTCAATAAAATCCCTTCTGTCAAGCTGCAACTTCTCCCCTCGACCAAAGCTTTTCGCCAATTGATCGATTGTTCGCGGCTCTAAATCGTGGCTATTCCACGTTATCGCCGGACAATGACCAAAGAATCCAAAGAATCGGATTGCCATATGGCAGTGTGTCAAATAGCTGGTAAATGGATGTTCATCCCACTAAAAATGGTATCTATAGGTATTGATCCATACCCATATTGCACCATATTGCACCCATGAACTGGGAGACTCATGGCAACTGGGAAGCTTTGCTACTGTGCCGCGCACGACATATCTGTACTGCGCACGACTCCCACTGTAGTTCTGGATCTCGTTGAACATGTCGTGCCGCCAACGCTTCCTCCATGTCATGTTTCGGCAATCTCACCGACTCTCAGCATCATTCCCAAACGTTATTAGTCTGCGATAATTTCCATGTGCAGATGTTATATGATGTTATGATGATGTTATGACATGTTATGACATATTCATCTTCTTTCATCTGGGCCAATGTACAAATGGCGTGTTGGCCCACTGCCGGCAGTAAAGACCAGACGACGATTGCCCAGCACATCCAAGCCCAGGAGTACAGCAGGCTTTCCGTTGGCAAAAATCTTCAAGGCCGGCAAATCTCCCAGAGCAGCCCGCGAAGTCCTCAAGGACACCGCGGTTTCCCATCCATCTTCAGGGCCCCCTTTGCCCCCCAAGGGCAAAGTCACTTCAGAGGTCAGAGGCAGCTGTAAGGGTCGTCCATCCACACCAATAATGGTCACCTGGTCGATTGAAACATCACAAAAGTTCTTAAGGCCAGGATCACCATCTGCAGTACCCTCTGGTAAACTAACATAGCTATGGAAAATCACCATTTTTAATGGGAAAACTAACTATAAATGGCCATTTTCAATAGCTATGTTAGTTTACCAGAGGGTAACAAACATTTGTGGCAGCTCCAATTCGAGTTCTGGATAAGATGCTTCTGTGCTGATTCAGAGTAGTCAGCCATCGGAAAACATCACCAATAACCACCAAAGGAAATAGACTAGTAACCAACATGAGGGAACAGGGCAAATCATATAAAATCCATATAAAACAGCCATATAACATCCATATAAAATCAATATTAAACAGCACCCATAAAAAATGCTGGGATTTACACAGACAGAAGGATTTTTTCGGCGGTGACGGTGAGGTTCTCGCAAGATGGGATTACTCCACCATCATTTATAATATCTATAATCCCGTTCTTCCATGAGTTATTCCATTATTTAACTAAACCATAACTAATACCACAACTAAATCCCATCAGAAAAGCAGAATCCCACTTATAAATATAGTATACATATAGTATAAATATAGTATAAGATATTATAACCAGTCACCGCTTGTTGCCCTGCTTGAGCTTTCAGCAGCTGTGCCGCCGATGGCGTGATCGCTGAGAAGCCCGCCCCAGTGTCCACTATCCCCAGCGCCACTGCGGCGCGCGCACCGGGCTGCATGACGCGGACACCGAGGATGGCGAAATCGGGTAACCTGGGTCCAGCTTCAACCAATCCGAGATTCATGATGTTTTAGTTTGTGAGGATTTGAATGTAAGATATAATTTGATATAATCTTTAAATATCTTCAAATATAGTGTCTAGTCATATTTCACATGTTCACTAAAGATCTATTTGGAGTATTCACTCATGTCACGTCACTTTAAAATAAATATTGGACCCAAGTAACACCACAGCTTCAACATCTGCCAAGCCCGCTTTCTGAGCCACAGCAGCACCTTCCCCTGGCCGCCATAAGCGCAGCTTGCCACCAGGGAAGTCGATGTCGGCATCATAGCTTTGAAGCGCTTGGTATCCGAGCATTCCTCCCAAGGGCCACTTCTGATCGATTTTCTCCTCCGGAAAGCTGGCAACTGCTGCTGTCACCGGTTCCAAGAGCTCACCACAGTCCAGCCTCAGGTCTTTCAGCTGGACCAGTTCCACTGTCGCATCACCACCTGCTGTGGCACCTTCGGCACTACCTAGGCTCGGTAGCTTCAGTCTCTTGGCCAAGGAAGGAGTCACCATCCCTTCAGAAAGACCTGTGTCCAGCATGAGTTCGACTGATTCTCCCCCAAGAAAGGCGCTGATGCTAGCGAATTGACCACCAAGTTGTCCATTGATCGGCTTCAAACGATGCAAAGGAACTTCACAAATTGGTTTCAGTTGCTGCACTTCAGCCTGCGACAAAGCTCCCGAAGTTCCTAGGAGCACGTCTCTCCGCAAGGCTGATGTCGCCAACTTTTCAGTCCTGATCTGTTCACCGTGAACCCTCCATGGACAGATCGGTCCTTTGGCGAAGCAACTAGCGGAACTGGCATAGCTTTCGCAGAACAGAAGAATTGTTCCGCAAAGTCCCACCATCACAAGGCCATGGACACCGTGGACATTACGAGCACGTCGAAAATGTCGAGGCTGACGTGAACCGGTGCTCGCCATGGCTTCAGAGCATGTCCAAAACGCTTTCGAAGAATCCACGTGAATCCTGTAGAATCCTATGGGATCTGGTGATGAGAACCAGATGTTAACATTCCTCCTGGTACCAAATCTGCCCTGTGTTTCAAACTTGCTGGTAGCCGGTTTCGAAATGCTGCAGAGAAGAAGCGGATGCAAAGCTGATTGGAATTGCCCAAAGTCTAATGTTACAATGTTGGGGATGAGTCAAAACCCCGCTGGAACACCAGCCCCCAGCTACTTCTCGCTGTGAAATGATCCCACAGGTATCGACCAAAATCCCCATATTCGAGTATGCTTCAGAATGACATTGATCCCAATTTAGGGGATATGATTATGATATGATATGATTGAAATGCGAAAAAATAATCTACTCTGTGGGTCCATCATTACTCCAATGGTTGGAGCCATCCCGCCTTTCCAACCATGGTAGCATAGCGACAGGCTTTTGAGGCAAGCAACGTCCAAACCTGCCATGGCCGGCTGGCTTTAAAATGACCTCCTTCAACAGCGTAGCACATGGCATACATGGCATACATGGGATATCGCATGTGATATTGTGAACAACCCTCAAGAATCCTCAAGAAGCTCCAGAGTCCAGAATCCCCGGCTTCCTCTTTCTGACGGAAATACTGTCGCGGGCTTTACATTTACCATCGAAACTACGAAAGCCAAAAGATCCGAAGGAACGCACGGGTTTCAACTTCACAGTTTGGAAAATCTGTGCGTTGACAAACTTTGGAAGGGCGTTCCTTTGACACCAGTCTTCTCTGGCTGATGGGAGTCCAGTTTGGATCCAGGATCGCTTGGTTGCATTCAATCTTTGTGAGCTGCACGGACATGCTTGAATTCAGCAGGCAAAGGATAAGATGGGGGGAAACAACAGCATACATGAAATACGAATCTGAAAACAGTGTGTATATATATACATATGTAGCTTCCTACAGAAGGTATTTGGTGTGTCGCTCCAAGCATCATTCCCGTCCTCTCCACTAGCACTGCTTTTCAACAGCAACAAACTAGCACTTGCACTGCTTTTTCTTCTTGGTCTCAGCTTCGTGTCGATGTTCCTGGCGCGAAAGGACACAGCCAACCAAGTTTCATGGCTTGACGAGGCTTGACGAGGCATGACCGCGTGACCGCTTGACCGGCCTGGCTATGTAGCTGGAAGCCAATCCGATCTGAGCGGAAGTTCAGCAAAGCGAAGCCATGAAAAGGTCAAGAACAAATCAAGAGATTCGGAGATAAGACGTTTTCACTCGTTTTGGATATAGTTCATAAAATCAAATTCAAAGTTTTGATGGAAAAAATGTTGATCAAAATTTTGGTTTTGACGGAAAACTCTTCAGAGTTTGACCAAAAAAGAAACATTGCCAATTGATTCACTTGATTCACTTGATTTCCCCACACCTGGCTGTACCACTGGTTTTTCTTCCTCGCCAGGAAGGACTGAGGCCAATTGCCTTGCAGGATTTGTGTTCAGTTCTACTTCAACTGTATCGCAAACTTCACAAGTCACCGCAAACTTCTGGAAGGCAATAAAGCATGAAGGACCTGTTGCTAAAAGACAAACTTTCGATGGGAGGTACATAGTACTAAGACCAGAACTGGAAGAGCGTTGTGACATTCTCTCCTGGAATCTCTGCAGACTCATCTGACCACTTTGGAAAACTACCGAGTCCCCAGGCCTTACCACTTAACAAACCGAGTCCTTCCCCAATCTCAACAATGTCAACATACCACTTCTGAAAAGCACTGGAAACATGTGAAATCACAAGTTCTCACCTGAAGTAAGCCATCTTTGGCAATGAGTTCCTCTATTCACCACCATTTTTGGCCGTTTTTGGTGAGGTGGTTTGAGGATGTCACATGATGTCACGTATTCTCCAGGTGAATCACAATATTTTGCGAAGTCCTCGTTTTGCACTCGTCTCCATGAACATCAAGCCCAGCTCCTGAAGGGCACTTCAATGGAAGCACTTCCAAGTCCACTCAAGTCTCCCCAAATCCTCAAATCATATTGTTTCTTATATATCCCATGATATCCCATGATATCCTGTAATATTTCGGTATATATATATATATACATATTGTGGATGCTGAAACCCCCATCCACAATTGGAGCACTGCTGGTCTCCAGGAACCATCCCAGCTAAGGAAAATGGAAGCACAGGAGGCACAGGATGGCTCGACTTCTGAAATCTAAGTGTTCATGTTGGATCATTGTTGGTATGAATGAAAATTGAATCCTATTTGTCCTATTCAGTTTCCTGAATAAATCCATTCCATTTCTATATCCATTGTGTATCCCCAGAATCCTCTTCCAAGTTTGAGGAACCCCGTAACCCCCAAAACGAAGCCGAAAAATATCTCCGGCGTAGTAGTTCATTTCGATGATGTGTTCCCCATAATGTCCAGGTAATGTACTTTCAGTTGGGGGTTGCTGTAACCGTTGGACATCATCAATCATCATTCGTTGTTTGATTATGGATAGCTATTCCAGTTGTCAACTGTAAACATATATTAACATTGCATTAACATTATATTGACATTATATTAACATAAAATAATATGTACCATGTATATATATATATATTACATTGCGTTGACAAATTAATGTGATGTGTGCTCCACCATTGGGATGTTTTTTTCACGACGTGGGCCTTGGCCAGCTCTTTGCCTTCCTCCTCTGAAACCTGGCGGTAAACCATGTGAAAAACTCTTGCACAGGTAGAAAAAACAAACATATAAACCATCAAAAAAATCATCAATCCATTAATCATCATTAACCATTTTTTTCATCATTTTTCATTTCGGGGCATTTCCACCAATGCGGTAACGGATCGTCTGTCGATCGTCTGTCGATCGTCTGTCGATCGATTTCTGCGCCTGGCGATCCGAGGCCAAGTCGGATTTGTTTCCCACCAAGGCCAAGACGGATTCGTTGCCTGCGACGACTCGCCAGGCAGATTCAGCATATCATCAGTTGTCTGTGTGTTGTCAAAAGCCACAAATCTCGATCAGATTTTAGAAAATTGATTTTAATGGAACCATGGGTGTTTAAACACGTTTAACTTAACAAATCTCCATGGGTGTTGTTTAAACATCAAAATCTGTAGAACTTCGCAATGCCCCGATGCCCCGCCTCGCTCTGCCCGGACATCTGCCACCCAGCTCCTCGTCCCTTGAAAGGACGATTGCCTGGTGATGTCATACACCACCACGGCAGCTGCAGCGTCACGGATGTAGCTCGGGATGAGGCTCCGGAAGCGTTCCTGGTGAAGCCAGGCATCTGACATCAGACTAAAAGACGTCCTGCGAAACCCTGAGAAGGATCTATTTATAGCGACAATCTATTTCAGCGCTAGTGAAGTGCTGCAAAAATAGAAGAAATCCTCTTAATGCTGGGAAACACTGGATTAAAGGAAGGATTTCCTTTACTCTGCTCCGCTCCTGGCCAGCAGTGTCCCAAAGCTGTAGGCGAAGGGATCGTCCCTTACAACGCGATGTTGACAAAGCGGGAGCACGACACGGCATGAAATCATGTCAAATCAAAGCCTCAGCCCTGAACATCCTCCAGATAAGCAGTTTTGCTCTGGAAGTCCATGCCTGGCTCCATGAATATCATGAATGAATATGAATGATAAAGATTAATATAAAGATGAAGGGTAGAACCAGCTGCGTTGGCGCGCAAAGCGCTCTACGCGCACCTACAGTGGGCGCAGTCCCCTCTTCAAAGGTGTCGTACATGTAGCGGCGCACCAACGATGTTTTGCCTCAGCCAAAAGCAGGTGAGCTCAGGTATGGCCGAGGCTCCGAAACTGCTCTGAAAAAAATGCCAGAGGATCGCACCGGCAGCCTCATCTCCAAGTACAACCACCTTGAACTTCTTTGGCGCTCCCCGACCTGAAAGCTGGCCATGAATGGCAATGAATGGCCGTGAATGGCTTGAAGCAGCCTGCTGTCTGCCGGATACATGATAATCATGATACATCTGTGTCTTTCCCAGATGCGACTGAGTTCCGGCACTCATTGGCTTCCATACCTTGAGGAGAACCTGTGGCGATTGGAGAAATTTTGAGAAACTCACCTGGAATGTTTGATTTCGATCATCACAAGATGGGGCCACTTCAATCTTGGTTTCGTGGAGGGCAAGTCGAAGGTGCATAATCTGTCAATCAGAACATGTTTCGGTCCGACTGAACAAGCAAACAGTTCCAAAAGGTTGACGCCTTTAAGTCCAAGTTTGTGATGTAATAGTCTACTCAAGTACTTGCACCCAAAATCTACAAACATGTGACATTGTCTCCAAAATCTAAGGCAAACCCAAACTCAGCCGACACGTCACGTCGCCTCCTCTGCATGTGGCCTTCAAGCCACTTTTTGCTTGGACCCGAAATGTCGCAACGGCGGTGTGTGGAAATCTGCGGAACTCTGCCAGTGAAATTCACGTTGGATTCACCCGCCATAAGCCACCCTTTTGGAGATGGTTATACCGTATATACCACGTTGCCGTTACCGTTACCATTACGTTACCGTTACCGTTGCCGCTACCGTTACCACCTATTTCTCATCAAAGTTGGGGGGTAGTTTATCAGTCCCACCTTACTCCAAGGCATGCCAGCCTGGCTCCAAAATCCAAAGGTTGACCATCATTCCCCAACTTAAAATTGCCATAAAACCCAGATTCAGTTCACAAAAATATCAGACTATTCGACAAACACAAATTGTGTTGTGTTGTTGTGTTTATGTTATGTAATGCAATGTAATGTAATGGTATGGTATGTATGTATATATGTATTATATATATATATTATGTGTATATGTATATATAATTATATATATACACACATATGGATGTACATATGTCCCATTTTATCCACATTTTTCTTGCTAAAATTGCACCTTCTGCGGCCGTGGCAGTGCAGTGCTCCAAAGGGCGCGATGCCCATCCAGATCCAGCAGGCCACCTATGGATCCACGGTTGACCATGGGGAGGTAATGTGGGGAAGAGGATAAGCGGTTATAGTGGTTATATAGTGGTTATATAGTGGTTATAAAGTGGTTATATAGTGGTTATATAGTGGTTATATAGTGGTTATAATACCAATAATAGTGATTATATATGGAAAAAATAATGGGGTTATAACATATTATACCAACAAAATATCTGGTTGGTGGTTGACCTACCCCTCTGAAAAATGATGGAGTTCGTCAATTGGAATAAAATGACATTCCCAATATATGGAAAGTCATAAAATTCCATGGTTCCAAACCACCAATCTGTTATTTATGGTGATATGATTTGGGTGGATGGGATGATGGGACTAATATGATATCATGGCTTGATTATGGCTAAAAAAAACGGGTTTAATCATCAATCACTGGGATTTTTGCCAACGGATTTGATGCTTTAACGGGGACAGAATGGGAACATGATGGGGATATAGGATTATTGTGGCTAAAACAAGGCCATAAACCACCATCCCCCAGTCATCAGCATAATAAATAGGTGAGATGTACAAAACCATTCCTAGTCATGGGTGGTTTGACATTGTTTTACCCACATTATCGAGTTATTAAGGATCATGGCGGTTTTTTGAGGGTACTATCGAGGGTTTAACTACTTTCAACTATCAATAAAGACAATATCACCACGTAACAACCAACAAGAAACATTAGGTCGTTATGGCATACTGCTGATATTATCAAATTTCGATCGCGGTGATATAACCAACCATACATGGGGTATAACAGGGATATCACGGGTTTAAAAAACCAGCAATGACGGGTGATGGGTCTGTCCGTTTAAGGCAATCTTAACGTGGAAATGATGATCAGCCATGAATTTTGGGGCGACCGAACATGACCAAATTTGACCAACTTTCACTGCCTTGATCCATCAGATTCCATCAGATTCCGGCCTTCAAGACTTTGACTGCCTTCAGAAGGTTGAGCCTCTTCCAACTTGTACCTTAGTGGGATAAGCACCCACCGGCTATTTGGAGTAGATATGAGTTGATGTTATTCGGGTTCCGTCCATGCCATGTTGTGGCACCCGAAGTCAAAATCGTCGAAGTCGGAGCGTTTTGGGGAATTCTTAGCCGTTTTTGTTGTGCTCGGGCAGAACAAAACCTCGTAAAGGACCAGGTTTCCGTAACTTTTGCATGGAAAAACTAGGTCACGTCATAATTACGGTCCCGCTGTTTTTGCGAGTTCTCAACATGGTACATGCATAAAATCGACAACTCTTACAAGGTTTCTGTTTTCTCTTTGAAAACAATCATCCATTTTCTATGGTATTTGCATGACTTTGAGGCTATGAATTCGCAGCTCTACCCATGTTTAGCATCCATGTGCAACACACGCGGCTGAAAAAAAAAAAAAAGGACTTTTTTTGTCTCAGCACGTGGAGGCCAAGTCGGCCAGCTTCTTCAACGTGTTTGCATTGCCCCAGTTTGTGCGACAAACAAACGCAAACACGCAGTCTCGGATGGATCCATTCACATCTCGAGTGAGCTTATGCTTGTTGCACAGATCCTTGGGTATAAATGTTTTAAGAGACTGCCACTTCCTATCTATACACTGCGTGCCCGCTGTCTTCTTGCGTGGCCCCACGAGCAGCGTAACATCATCAGCGTAACATGAACTTTAACATCCCACCCCACCCCACCCCAACCCATGTTTGATAAAAACAAGCATATTCCACGGGGCCGTACCTTGGGCGTGCGCAAAAACTACTTCTTGCAACATGCTGAAAACTGCGTATATACCAATGTTTTTTCTAGGCACTGTTTAAAAAAACAATGTGGATGTTTGATACCACGGAGAACAAAAAAAACATCATAAATATGGTGGGTTTGGGCTTGCGAGGCGCCAAAAACATCGGTATTTGTGGTGCTTTTTTGTTCCGATGGCTTTCAAAAACTACCAAAACACAGTCAATATGATGCCTTTAAGGGTGCATAATTTTTGGCAAATCTGTGTTCACGATGGAAAAAACGGTGGTATGTTCAAGATACTACATCATACTTGCGCGCGCCAACAGCAAGCTTCAAAAAAGTGTTCCCAGCGCGCCCATCATCGTCACCATCATGATGAACATCAACAGGAATAACAGCTAAGCTGCGAGGGATCCCTGATGGCATGGTGTGCGAAGCTCTAAATCAAATGGCCCCCAACTGCTTGATTCCTGGGGTTCTACCAGTTCTACCGTCTTGCCCTGACAGCGTTGGATGGCGAAATTGGTCAGTTTGTTTCTCTGCCCGAATCACATGCTGCAATGAAACTACTCTGCTTCTAGTTCAAGACCCAACCAGATTGCTTGAATTCAACATCCAACTGAACTCAGACATGGAGCAAAAGGTCATGGATGTCCTTCTCATTGAAGACCATTCCTTGGCCTTGGCTGCTTGCGCTTACTGTCACTATGTTAGATGAAGATCCAAGTAGAACATCCCAGGGACTAAACACCTAGGCATTGCCGGCATGGTTAGATGTGCAGACTTCACAGAATCAATGGACCCATCTTATGGCTTACAGCTCTTACTCATTTCCTCGTGCTCAGCCAGCTTTCCATGGCTTTCCATCAAAGTGAAAATGCCTTCAATTGTTGGTTTACTTCCGCAACATCAACATCATCAACCATACATAACATAACATACCATACATCCAGATACCATGAATCGCCAGGTTTTGCCGCTTTTGCGTTTCACTGAGCTCCATGCAGCTTGGAAGCGCCGTCACCCTCAACCGCCGACCAGGAGGCCGAGCCTGGAACAGAGCCACGGCCGGACGCCGCATCCGCACGGTCGTCACGAGTCGCGCGAAGTCGCACATCCTTTTTCTGCACCAAATCGGAGATCTCAAAAGGATCAAACTCTGCACTCAAACTTACTGAGTCATACTTACCTGGGGTCAGGCAGTATGTTCCCTGGAATGAAAGCGACATCGCAAGACCCTCTGCAACTGAAGGGAACTGCACAAAAAAAAAGCTGAGGAGACATGCACTCAAGATCACTCAAGGTACTTTTTGAGACAAAAATGTATGCATTGCCATTGCAATGGGGTCATGACGTCGAGGCATGCATATTGGAATCAAATTGGGGAGTCAACTCCAGGTCAAAGGCAAGGCCAAGTGCCCTAAGTGCATCGAATCGAAAGGTCCAAAAAGGTGGATACCGGGAGACCGGCATGTCCCATTCTATGGCCATCCTAATTGAGAAACTGTTTTCTTGCCATGAAATTTTGGGGTACCCGCAGGCAAAGCCCAATGGATTCATTTTGAAACACTCTGACAGTCTGACACTGACTCCGGAGTTGCGAAGGCCACCAGGGCTTTTGGGCAGGAACGCAACAAAATGACTGGCATCATGCAGCCACTCAGCCCCTCTGAATGTGAACCTTGCAATCCAGCAAAAAACACCATAGCACCGACACTGAGCAATACAGAGGAAGAAAGCTCTGTGTACTTTGTGAATCTATTTGAGAAGCGTGAGGTTTGAACCTCCAAAACAAACTGTCACAGCTGAGCCATAGAGAAACATGGAAAAATCAAAGTCCCAAAAAATGCCATCAGTGATCATCAGTGATCATCAGTGATCACCAGTGATCATTAGTGATCAGTGACGAATATACATATATATATATTATAATATACACATATATATATATCAGATATCTCAGGATCACACCAGCAACTTGTTGCCACGCGTGCCCCAAGGTGCCTTGGTGACAGCTGAACCAGCAGCTGTCGCTCCCCGCGGAGCCGCACCGCACCGCCGCTCCGTTGAGGACTTCACCGTGGTCCAACGGGGCATCAGCTCATCTGGCATCGATGTCAACGACACCTCCGAAGGGGACTGAAAGAGACTGAAACACACATGGGTATGGGTCAATACCTATAGATACATTTTTAGTGGGATGAACATCCATAAATCCCAGCTATGACTTGGGGTGAACAAAAGGTACCAGGGTTTTGACCCATCCCCACATCAAACATGAATCAAACACATGAACATATTCACATCCTTTCCAAAAAACACAACATGCAGATGCTCCCATGCCGTCTTTCCTTGAATTTACTGTCTTTGAATATGTCAAAAAACCCTAGTAGTTGAGTGTGTGTATATATATATGTGGCAACCTCCCACAAATCAAGAGGAGGTTTAATTTGACACTATCTTTAGTTCGGATTTTGAACTTGTTTTGTCCTTTTGGGCATTACTATACAATTGGGGGTATATCATGATATAAACATGTCTCAACAACTTTAAACAAAATGGAAGCGACAACGCTTTTTTACATCATATTTCTAATCATCAGTAGGTTTCGCGGATAACATCATCGCTGAAACTTCAAATTCATATCATTTGAATCATGTTCACTAATTTACACCACAACATTCAATTTAATCATTGATTTTTACACTTGCATTAATCCACATATATAAATATATATATATTATAAATATATATATATATATATATTATAAATATATATATATATATCATTATATATATTACAGATAATATGTCATCACGATTTTTCGAAGGCGCACCTGCAAACTTCGTGCCAGGACCTCCTCACGCGAAGGGTCCAAGGTGAAGGTCCAGTGCCCGGCCTAGCCGCCCGTGGCTTTTTGCCCGACGTGGCGGGCTGAAACGTAGGCAGTTTAGGGTACTGTTTGAAGCCAGATTCCAATGACATGTCGAAAATCTAGAAAGAATCTATTTTTATATCAATTTATAATAATTTATATACATATATCTAAATCTAAGATGTTTTTTCTTGGATGATCAACCGGAAAATCCATATGTCATTCCCTTTGTTGGCCCATATCACAACCAGAAAACCCTGGAATGACCTGATGCGGCGACCAAACCAGGTAGATCTTCTCCTTGTTTTGCTTCTGAAAGGCTTGGCGGCCTTGCCAATCGCCTGAGGTGAGAGCCATTGCAGCCATTGCAGCCGTTGCAGCCGTTGCAGCCGTTGCAGTGCTGGGTGCGTGGCTCTCAATGCGATGATACTCTCCAGTCACCTGAAGCTGAATGCTGTAGGAGAATGGAGAACTCAGAGATGAAGAGTTCACCCGAGACATCTCGAGACATCTGGAGACGTCAATCTTGGCATAACTTGACATGGCTTGACCGCTGACCTTGCTGCATGTCGACCTGACAAAAAGCCGATCTGCCTCGGTGTCCAAAACATCTTTCCGAAAGCACGATGCAAACGCACAGCAAACGCATAGAAAACGCATTCGTATCATTAGTCATTAATGTCATGAACGATTAGTAATGATACTTAGTCATAAGATGTCGTCATATTCATCTAGGGAGAAAGAAAATAAAACTCCACACAGAGCAAACTCATGAGCTCGAGTACACGGATGTCTCTGTCACGGTATATTGCGAGTGTCTGATTCAGCTTGCTGTGACAAGAAACTGGTTGAGGCAGCGATTCTGGCTTCTTCATTTGCACGGATGCTACAGCATCGCAGCCAGTGTTTTGTTTTCTCAGCTCCTCCGCTTCCGAGGGCTTTTCCACTGCATCCTGACCTACACAGCAGGCCTTCGTATCTTCACTATGGCTCTTTTCCTCTGCTTGATGGCCAGCCTTTCCCTCTCCTTCGCTGCGTAGCTTTTCCTCTGCTTCGCATGGTAGCTTTTCCTCTGCTTCGCGGCATAGCTTTTCTTCTGCTTCTCGACGTAGCATTTCCTGTGCTTGGAGATGTAAATTTTCCTCTGCTTCGCGACGAGCCTTTTCTTCTGCTTCACGACGAGCCTTTTCTTCTGCTTCGCGACGAGCCTTTTCTTCTGCTTCGCGACGAGCCTTTTCTTCTGCTTCACGACGAGCCTTTTCTTCTGCTTCGCGACGAGCCTTTTCTTCTGCTTCACGACGAGCCTTTTCTTCTGCTTCGCGACGAGCCTTTTCTTCTGCTTCATGACG
>Ga0126342_10002006_pt1 | contig 30645 bp, 42 predicted proteins | sample Cyp1metagenome_FD_92528 | JGI IMG/M metagenome (GOLD analysis project Ga0126342, IMG submission 92528) | Coral microbial communities from Lord Howe Island, Old Settlement Bay, Australia - Cyphastrea 1 metagenome | ecosystem: Host-associated > Invertebrates > Cnidaria > Coral ...
ATATATTGAATTTCATATATTAAATATAACATATTACATACCATTTATGTTATATTATATATTATTATTTTATATCATGTATTATATATTATATATGTTCTATTTTATAGTACATATTATAGTTTATATAATTATTATGTATTGTATTTAATATATTATACATCATATATTATATCATTATCATATTTATATATATATATATATTCTGACATTCTATCTAACATTCTTTCTGGATCTTTCTGGCATATACTCTGACATTCTTTCTGGCATATATGCTGACATGATTTCTGGCATCTATTCTGACGTTCTTTCTGGCAGTTTGAAATCTGGCGCTTGCGGTTGAGGTCCGGCAGTGCCCACTGAGATCTGGTGCTTGCAGTTGAGGCCTGGCAGTGCCCATGGCGATCTGGAGTTCGCAGTTGAGATCTGGAGTTCGCGGGAGGGAGGGAGGGAGGGAGGGAGGAAGGAAGTAACTCTGATAAAATCTAGAGACCCTCACCTGGCAGGTGGGGAAAAGAAACACATTCCACTGACCACATTCGAAACGTACTTCAGGCTCCCACCCCAAGAATCTCTGCGGCTTGCTTCAATGGAGACACGCGCACGGCATGCGTTCGGAAGCACCTGGGATGCGGCCATTCGTGGCAGATGCGGCAGATGCAAGGGAACCAAAAACTCCGGCAGAAGCCTCCTGGGGGTCCAGCGGCGTCGATGTATTCCTGCGATTGCTGTTTGAAGATCTCCAGTGAAGGAAAGCTCACTGACCTTCACAGTCTCGCAATCTAAATCTAATCAAATCTAATCGGCTCATTGACGCTCATTGCATGTCTCAAAATCAATGACAACTTTTCGGAAAATCCCGAAAACCAGGCCTCACTTTCACACCACTGGCAGCCAGCTCTTGGTGTGCCTGCACCATGAGGTGAACCTCACTGCCTGAGTGAACCATGGCCGGATCAGAGCTGGGTCCTGCTGTCCTTCTGAGTTTGCTGCCTGTCGACATCAAAATGACCTCTGGCGCTGCACCATTGGTTGACCTCAGGCGAAGCAAATGTGTCACTTTCTGCGCATCCTGCAATAAATTCAGTAAAAAAATGTCAAAAATAAAGCTTTTACTGCTGCGTACAGCCAAGATGCGTATCTGCCAAAATGTATCCACCCTGCCAGCGTGGTTTGCATGGATCTGTGAGGGTGGCCAAAATCAGCACCGAAGTTGCTCGTACTGTGAATATGATCTTTACTCAATGACAATGCTACTCCGATGAGTTCTAACGACCATGATTAGTAGATGTTTGACGCGGGTTCATATCAGAAGCAAACTATCTTTGGCATATTTTCCCACATAACCAACCCACCCTGGATGATGGGTAGGTTTCCATGTCACTGTTGCATTTTGCTAGAGAGGCACCTTGTGTACACCTTCTGCTGACGCAAATGTCTGCCTGTCCAAAGTTGGAAGCGCTTGCCGCGACAAAATGATGGCCACGGGTTGGTCCTGGGCTTGTTGAAACATTACGTGGATATAGAAGCCACCATCCTATCGGGATATATGGGGGTATAAGGGGCTATAATAGGGACATGGGATATATTGATATGTGATGATATGTGTGTGTATGTATCTATATATATATATATACAAGTACAACCAACAAGATGATATTTGGGGATTGTCTGGAAATCGCAATCCATTTTAATGCGCAAATGATAAACAGCGGATTTGGTGATTCACTATTTTTGGACAAACCCATGTGCAAACAGTGGTTGGCTAATGTGTCGGCTGTCAGTCCTGCAGAGGCATAATAAACTTCCACATCTCCAAGCATTCATTTGCATCCTCAGTTGCAGCGCTTGCACCGACTTAACGGCTGGCACGACAAAAATATGTCAGTCCGGTGTGCTAAATTTCAAAAGTATAGGGTTTTTACCAGAAGTTCATTTTGAAAAAGCACCCTAAGTTCTGGAGAGCCGCTGCAATGTGCAATGCTAGCCGGAGATACAGTACTGATTTTCAACTCCCCCCAGTGCCCCCCAGGCCGTTCCACCATCTTTTGTTCCCATGGCTCTTCATCGGATTTTCGATGGGTGCGATCATCATAACATGATCTTTGGGGTCCATGACTCATGACAAGTCCATGACTCCATAACAGGGACTGTGGATTGAGCAATTCGAGTACACCGACATCATTCCACTCTAGTCACTCTAGTCAAGGACACAAAATTTCAACTAACTATTTAGTTTTCAACTGTCAACCCTAGTTTCAGAGAAGCAGGAATCAGAATCAACACATTGAAATTGATGCATCAGTTAATCACAGCATAGTATATGCTAAGAATATGTTTATAAGAGACTCAATCCACCAACAACATTTGGGATGTGAAGCGTGTTACATCACCATCACCGAATGTTCAGTGCTTTCACAATGGGTCCGTTGCGCTTTGCGGGCTGGAACGCGATCTTCTCATCCTTCTCCTTCTCCGCCTTTGTTTGGAAGGCCGTGGCCAATGGGACCGCAGGAATAAAGACTTTAAACAAACTTTGAATTCAAAATCAAAAACATTGTTTGGAATAATTTTGGGTTCAACAGTTCAACTGTCAACTGGTTACCTGCTATTAGCCTGCTATTAGGCTATTAGCTATTGTTTGATGCTTGGTTCAGTTGATAATGATCTTGTCCGAACTGGATGGTTGGTCTGGCTATAGAATGACCAATGATCTGGTCCAATCAGTCCAGCCTGCTTGCGCTTCTTGGAGTTAGGGGATGTAGACGTAGGCTCTGCCTGGCAATGATATGTTACATGATGTCATCCAACCATCCAGGCATCCAGGGTACTGAACCAACACAACTGACATCATCAACATGAGTCACCATGCCATACCACATCCTTTACTGAGTATTGTTGCATTGCAGTAACACCATCATCATGGACATGAAAAAACAAACGCTTAAATCACTTAAGTAAGAAAAAACAACTTCAACAAAATTGGAAACCCACTGGACAGTGACAGTGACATGACATCGAAAACTGCGGCCCGTGACCCTGACCTTGGCTTTCGCCTTTGACGTTGGGTTGCTCTTGGCTTTGGGTGCCCTCCCCCTCCTCTTTGGGGTCGCCACCACCTTTGGTGATGCAGCTGCCTTGGCCTTTGGCTCCGACTTACGTTTACTAGGCTTAGCCGGTGCCGGCGTAGCCTCAGGCTCCACTACGTTCACAGGCATAGACTTAGACTCAGGCTTCTCAACGGCTGGGTCTGGGACTTTCTCAGGCATAGACTTAGACTCAGGCTTCTCAACGGCTGGGTCAGGGTCTGGGACTTTCACAGGCATAGACTTAGACTCAGGCTTCTCAACGGCTGGGTCTGGGGAAGCACCTGCACCTACCACACCCACAGTAGATGAACCAACCCCATTGTTGCCATTCTCTGTCTCTGACTCCAACTTGTTGAGACCGGAATCCTTGTTGTCATTGGTGCCGCTGTGGTCCTTCTCAGTCTCCTTCTTCTCATCATGATGGTCATGGATGGTGGCCAGTCCTGATGGATCGTTGCTGTTCTTCGGCTGATTGTTCTCCTTCTCCAACTCCAGCTGATTGTTCTCCATCTCTGACGGTTTGGCGGCCAGTTTGGCGGCTGTGGTTTCAGTCCTGTCCTGAATGGCCTTGGTCGTTTCCAACGGCTCCGCATTCTTCAGCTGGTCATTGTCATCCACCATCTCAGATGTCTTGGTGTTTTCCTCGGTGTCCATGTTCTTGGGCTTCTCGTTGGGCTCCTCTGGTGCGATCTTGGCGTGGCCATTTTTCGTGTACTGGCCGCTCACGGTGGCGAAGTCAACGAAGTCAATGAGGTCTTCATGCACATCACCTTCAAAGTTTCCCCAACTCCATTCATCACACACCTCAGCAATCACGTACTTTACATAGGACTGGTGCTTTGAGTGGTACGTTGCCATGAGGACCACCTCTTCAAGGTTGACGTTGTCGAAGTCCTCCGCCTCTATCTTTTGAAAAACTTGTTTGATCTCATCAATGATCGCATCATCCGACATGCCCGAAAAGTCCTTGCTCTCACTCTCACCATTCTTGTTCTTGGTTTCAGTTTCAGAAGTCTGCTCATTCGACACCGGTTTGGCTCCTGATGCTGATGATGCATTCTCATCGGAGTTGGTCTTCTCCTTCTTCACGAGTTCTGACATCAAGTCCAAGTAGAGTTTGCAAGTAGGTGACCTAAGTTCATACAACCGCTGAATACAACCCAACCGAACTTGGTAAGCAAACCGAACGTCACCGCCAGCCCCCCCAAAAAAATGATGTAGTGTGTCGGTGTGTGTGTGTGTGGATACTCAGTGCTCAAGGTTTCAATTTCAGGCCATACAAAAAATTAACAAACGAAAAAAACACTATGATGATTTTGTCAAGCAACTCTTTCAGAGACAGTTGCATGAATTGGGCTGCATGCTTTTGGTTGCTGACAATGATGCAAGATGTCGATCGTAGAGTGATGCTGTTGCCACTGCCACAAACCTTTTCGCACACCAAGCTTCCAAATGGGACATACATGATGTCCCCAGGGATAACGTAGGTCACCCGCAGTGATGGGAGCTCACTGAAGATGTGAGGGTTCGAGTCATCTAAGTCTCGAAAATGTTCGCATGCCTCCTGTCAGGCTGGGGCTATGGCTGAGAAGGTCTATGTCACATTGCACATCTATGTGAATGTACCTGTATCTTGGTCTAAGCTGGTCCGGTCAATGGAAAGGCTGTTGATGTTGCACTAACAAACCATAATGCAACCTGGGCCTGGGTAACCTGGTTATGGACTGCGCGGTCTCCGAAATCACACTATCTATCTTGTCCATGTTGATCTCTATATATATATAGTCTTATATAGTGTTACATTGTTTTTTGTTGAACAAAATGTCCATATAGTTCAAAGTTATCCCAAAGCCCAGATTGCATATATCCGCTACAGTCCTGCAGAAGAGCTTTGAACTTTGCAGTGGTTTGGCTGTCATCAGAGATTAAGTCACCAAGATCAGGGTTCTTGTGAGTGGTTGCCTCCCATGCATCAATGGTGGCAATCAACCGGTTACCTTCGTACTGATAGACAAAGGCGCCCATACCACCAGGTAATACACCAATAAAGACACTTCCATGCGCAGAGCCAGACCAAGTCACTCCAGACATTCGCAACACTTCTTTCTTGGCAGCATCTTCAGCCAATGCAGGTTCCCAGGACGGACAGGCTGACATGATCCTGATATGAATTGGAACATGAACTTGAATTTGACTCATGATCAGATTTGATGGAACAATTTGCTGATGTTATTTGACTTAATTTGACTTCGATATGACTTGACTCGACCAGCTATTCACCAAGTACCGTACAAGCACATTGGGTGAATACCAAAATCGAAGCATCGAGGGATTGCTTTACTCCATGTCATAATATCACCTAAGTTAAGCCAAAACACTTTTCGGTCATCGTTGCACGATCCACCACTGCATCCAACAGAACTTCATCATGTTTCTGAGCTTCACATAATCGATCAATTTCGCATTGGATAAGACGATCCAACGCCAATGCTGAACCTGGTCCCTCAGCAGGAAAAGCGGACCTGCCAGGGCCAGTCTTTCCTTCTGACTCCATGGCAGCCCATTTCTCCTCGCACTCCGAGGAAAAGCGTTGAGCATCGGAATTCAACACTTTGGACATGGTGGAGGCCGCATTCGAAGTGAGGCCAGGGGTCGCCTCATGGATAACAGAGAAGGTCAGTACATCAGGGTGTTCGTGTTTGGATTCAGAATGTTGATGTATTGGCGGAACACTGGTCTGGTGGTGTTGATGGACATCAATATCAAAACAATATCTATATCAGGAATCATGATTCACGTGGGAGGGGTTATGTTCAATGGCATGTGTATGCATATGGGGTATTTTCCAAAACTGTAACAAAGGCAGATAAAATCATATACAACCCATTCTTGTATATGTTTTAGTTCTGCATGCATGTGTGTGTAATGAGAATCATATTAGTTGTGTTTCTTGTCTTGTAGGCATATTTTGGTGTATCTAGCTGCCTATGTGCATGCATAGGTGCAGTAACAGATCTGACCGCTATTGTACTATTGTACCGATATAAGTTCATGGTTCGCTACATGGTTCACCCACGCCCACATCTCCCCCTTTTCATAAAAGCCAAGACACGGACAGCACCTTCTTCGCCATGCCCTTCTTGAATCGCAAGACGGTCGGAAGATTAGGCTGCATGCAAATCTTGTTGACAAAGCCACTCAGCTCTTCTGTGATTGATGTGCTAGGAAGTCCATGCGCAACCCGAAGGGTGCGAAGAACAGCAGGGTCTGAAGGATCAAGTTCACCTGCAGCTCCTCCTGTGCGTCTGCGTGTGCGTGTCTTTGTCTTGTCATCTTCTCCTTCAGCTGCACTGCCGGCTCCTCCTTCGGCTTCTGCTTCAGCTGCAGCTGCCTGTTCAGCAGCCCTTGCTTCCTTTTCCTTTTTCTGCCTTTCATCACGAGCAGCTGCCTTTGCCAGTCTCACCCTTTTGCGCTCTTCGTCTTTCTTCTCCTTCTCATCCGCCTTCCGTTTTGCCTTTTCCTCTTCGGCATAGGCTTTTGCCAAAGCTTGCACCCCCGAGCGCCATGTCTCCCCCTCTTTCTCGACACACTGGATGATGCGCAGCAGCACTGCTAAGCCATTACGCTGGTAGTCCATGAGTTCAATCACTTTGGAAGCACTGGGCTGTAACTCCAAAACCTTATTCCTCACATCACGAATCTTCCCAATGGTTTGTACTCCTTTGGGATCAGATAGCATATTGCCCTGAAGTTCCCGCAAAAACGGGTCCTTCAAACAAGCCTTGAGAAGAACATCACTGGCTACATCCCCATCATGTCCACCAGAACTATTCATGGCAGCCCTCAGCAATTCCATCCGCTGCCGAAGGAGTGCTAAGCTAGCATCACCATCCACCTTGTCCTTCAGGCCGGGCAAGGCCGGGATGGACAAACCGTCATTCAATCGACTACTGACCGATTCGGTATTGTCGCATTCATATTCATAAATTCATAATCATACATGAAAAAAATGGAATTATATACATCGATTCTGATATCTGTTTGTACATAGACATACACTGACATATATGTACACCGGGCCGGGCCGGGATGGATATCAAGACATTCACTCAGACACAAAGTTTTGAACCAGGAAAACCCAATGATTAGGACCATGATTGAATGGCTGCTTGATTAAACTGACCATATTACTCACCCTCAGTCACAGTCGCTGTCCTGGTCGTTTCCATGAATCTTCACAGCAACAGGACCCAATATGTTCTCACCGAAGTTCAATGCCTTAGACAAACCTGTCTCAACTGCTTTGAAATCTTTCATTGTTTTGGTTCTCTGCTTTGCTGCTTCCACTGCGGGTTTGACCTGCTTGTCATCAGGCTTCGGAAGATTCTTCGAGTTCCGAGCCCTACTTGTCGACGGGCCAGATGATGGGACTGAAGGCCGGCTGCCAAGTGGGCCAAGTGTCGAAGAGCTAGGAGCGATGTAGGGGATAAGGGCCTCTTCATCCTCCATCTCAGCCCACATGGAGAGAGCAGTCTCCTTCTGAAGTGCGATGGTCTTTTCAGATGGATTCTGCTGATGGTCCCCACGTTCCTGTTGCACTGATTGGTCCTAGCGGTTGGCGGTCGGCGGTCGGGTCAGGTTAAATTGGATTAGAAGCATGATTCAGATATGTACAAGTACAATACAAGCTGACCAAGTACCAGTACTACAATTGACTCAACCAACAAAGTACCTAATAGTTGGTCATTGTCACTGCCACCTGCACACTCACTTGTAACAAACCTCCAGCCCCCAGTACCAACCAGTCCTGATACGTAGATGATGAAGACCCATCCTCCACTTGAATCCAAATACGCCACACCTGGAAACAAAAGCACACTCACAAAAAACGTGGTGACTGTTGACAGCGACTGAAGTAGAAAGGAAAACATAAAAGGCATATAGTAAACACAAACTTTCATTCTGTTGAATCTGTTGAAGGTTGAAACGGTACTGGACAAACACCTGACCCCCCCCCTCCACTTCACTGCCTTCCCAATGTCTTTTCCATCACGACTTCTAGCATTCACCTGATCCTTCTTGACAGTGGACGAAGCTAGCTGCTCGTGCCACAAATGTTCAGCTGCCGGCGGATCCAATCCTAGGATTGTCTCAGTGGGGAAGGAGCTTGAAGGAGCGAACAAAAACTGAATTACATTACAGATGAAATGACTTGGTGAATTGATTGGTGGGAATAGTGGGCTATGATTTTGCTCAAGGCAAGAAGCTCTCATAGGATGGTGCTTGGTTCACATAATAGTCCACAAAATCGGGTTTTGCCATTGGTTTCATCTTTGCAAAACTCTCTGATCTTGATCCAGACTGATTTACCACCTTGATAGCAGAAAAATCCCAAGTCCGTCGCTTGCGGCCACGGCCAAGTCCAGGACACCTTAGTCAGACGGAAGAGCGTCAGATATTCGACAAGTGACTCATGTTAGCAATGAACTGTTTGTTATGTTCCGTTAAAGAATCTAAAGAATCTAGAGTTTGTTAAAGTTTGTTATATCTATTTGTTCGATCTCTTCCCAAGGAAAAAATGAAAATGAATTTGTGACCGAAGTGATCAAACCCCCAATCAGCTGAGATACTCCTCCGAAAAATTCTTTAGGTGTCTCAGAAATTCTTCTGGATTATTGCGCTCCATCGCCTGTAGGTCCGACAACAACTCAGTCGCATTGCGAGCCTTGCTGGCCTGCTGGAACATCGCATCTCTGCTATTGGAGTGGGTACCGCACAGATTCACTGGCCTTGGTGGTGGTATGGTCAAGTGAAACATTAAGAATTAAGAATGCATATAATTGTGATATATCAATATATATATATTATGAATGAACGCATAATTGCGCATGTACGTATGTGTGTACATGCAAGTGCATCATTTAATATTTTGTTGTTTCAGGTTTCAGGTCGTTGTTAGTTGATGCTCTGCTAGAGTTGTTGTTTCTCATCTTCTCGCACTTTCACTCATCATGAACTTCATGAACCATTATCAACGAGTTCAGTGTTTAAGTTTTGACGAGGAGCTTTGTGGTTGAAGTACGGAAGACCATTGTTTTGCAACCATCAACTTGACATTTGACCTTCAAGATACCTGCGCCTGACATGTCTGGCATACTCTTCGACGGTGGGGCTTGGTGATGCCCATCATCTCCAACTTCCACCACTTGACGCTGCTGATCATCATGATCACCAGTTGCCATGTCGATTCCGATTCAAATCAGCTAGTCAACCAACACTCGTCTCAGAACCTCTGACCTAACTCACTCTTGTAAAATCGGCTCGAGCAAAATGCTGAATGGTTTCAACATGTTCAATCTCACCTCACATTTGATGTGATCTGGTGATCTGGTTGGCATTCTCAGTTTTGATACCTGAAATCTAGAGTCTGAATCTGAAGTTGTGAACTGATTGACACTGAACTACCGAATAGGCTCTTCGCATTTTGCTCCAAGGTGCAGCTCTGGCGCAAGCTGCGAAGTCTACCAGTCTCTTGACATGGCTTGGTCCCTTGTCGAGATGCACATTGTGAGGATGATGTGCCTACAAGTGACAAGATATATAAGATTTCCCACAAGTAACATCGATTATCTTTTTTAAAAAAAAATTGGGCTGTTTGAATTCAATTCCTATGATTACTATGATTTCTCGCTCAGGGCATCTGGGCACATCTTGGACGCAATAACTCTATGGACGCTTCAGTGTCAGACCAAATAGTACAGCGCCATGTAGCGAGCCAATGACTGATGTATGCATAGCCTCACCACACATGGGACAATGGGAGGAAAAAAAATGATCATGGACGAGGAAGGTCCTTCGTAACAAAGTTCCAACACTCCAATTACTACACTACACTACACAGAGAAAATAGACCCGAACCAAACCCCTATGATCATATTTCATCAGTTCAACAATGATGCAATTACGTGAAAACGTCTCATGGATCCTGATCCATCCAGACCCTCATGATACTGGGCAATCATTTCAACTGTGGCAATCACTGTGACAATGGCAAAAAACCACCCGGACCGGAGCCTCTTGATGTGGTTTCAACTTGTTCAAAGCCAGGTAACGTTTCCAGCTAAGCGCTTGGAGACTGTACGAGGCGGCTTGTAGCTGAAGACTGGAAACGGGTCAGTTGATCCTGGGATAGGCCATTGGGGAATGCCCATCGAGTGCAGATGTTCCTTGGCAAGCGGGAAGCACTGCAAAAATGTGACTTCCAATGACATCATGATATACATATACAATCATACAATTCATTTCATATAATGATGATTCTGATTCAAGTATCTTTTCACTGATTGGCAATGAAGAGAAATCAGTGCATCCACCACCCCACTGCTGAACATCGCATGACCATGCTATATTAGCTATATGGGGATGAGCTGATGGGCTTAAGTTTATGATGGGCTTGAACTGAGTGACTCCATCTTGCTTGATAGGGAAAGCCTGGGAAACCGCCAGCCAACCAAATTCACCCATCATCCAAGACACAATGGCCAGCAACCATCGTTCAGCCGGGTCAACTGCCAGGCCAGCAATGCGGTCATTGGATCGCTCGATGTCATGCACATTTGGCTTCATCAGCCACATAGTACCTGCCTTTAATAAGGCAGGGAGCCAAGGTCCCACAATTGGCCTCTTGAATGGATTTTGATCTAAATTGCAGACCGTTGCCAATGTGCGAAGCTGATTTGGTCCTAAGCTGATTTGATTCAAAATTAAATTTACCCATTCATCCAGTCCTCCAGGATCCAGCATTGATGTCCGACTGAATTGTGACTACTAGACTCTAGGGACTACTCGATTTTACGCTTTGATTTTTCGAGGTATAGTATAGTATTAGTATAGCATCATATTATATTGTAAAACATAAATATGATCATTATCATATATTTGATACATATGCGATCACATGCGATCACATGCGACATGTGATGTTGTTAAGCAAAATAAACCAAGATTCTCCCTTGACACCGCAGCTTCATTGCCATCTTCTTCACCTTTTTCGAGGTCTTGTAGACGTTGAGCCACACCCTTTTCGTACCTCGGATTCAACGGCAGGTGGCAGTGAGCATGTCATTGGCAACCCTGAAACATGATCGACTATCAATTATCAAATCAACGAATTTCAAAGATTCGCTAAAGAATGTTAACAATGTTGAAGTCAGCCTGGATACTTGGAAGCAAACTGGTAAATGTTGAATCCCTCGCCGACTGGCAATTCTTGTGAGCAAACTCAGTCTTCTCAGCATCCACATAGTCCTACCAGAAAGAAAACCTACCCTGACCCGACTCCGACTCCGACCGAGCAAAAGTACTTCAAGTCTGTCTGAGCTGAGCTGTAAGTAAAACACGAAACCAAAAATACTTCCGAACTCTGAACTCGGACCATTCCCCGCCTGAGGGGCTGCAAAGAGAGCTTCCACCGAAAGGCGTGGCTTCCGAAAAAGATACTGTAAATGGCTGATCCCCTGGGGTAGTTCACATGTGCTGTCACGGGTCAGAACTGAATACCTTCTAGGCCTGTGACATGGCCATCCAAATTGGTGTGGGCTGAGGGTCGTGAAGCGTGTTGGGTCAGACTCCAGTGGAAGCTCATGCAAAGTATAGTTTGCAAGGTATGGTTTGACGACTTCCATCGGAAATCGGGGTGCTGATTCGTGCACCAGGATGTCCTGACATGACATGCCATGTGGATTTGGTTGCAGATCCAATATCCATGCGCACAGCACACAGGACTTTGAACAAATGCTGGAAGTTCTGGAATGCAACTTAATCAATTGTCATATATACATGGATGTACATTCGCACCATTATCATATCATCATTGTCATTATGCCATTGTGTTTTTGTGTTCCATTCCAATTCCAATGTTGATGTGATTCTGTCCACAAACGAAACTGTGATGCTGTCATGGTCCTCACCCACGTATACTCGTTCTGCAACCCATATAGCCAGTGGGATGCCAGATTCACCAAGCAGCCCGTTACCAGACCCTGAGTCAGGTTGAAACAGTACAGCGGGTCTGATGGACATGTTATGAAACAGTCATTTGAAGTTCAACCCAGGAAAAAAATGATCAGCACAATGTCGAAAACATAACCATCCAACCATTGATCATTGACCTGGCCCTCAACCAAGCAACCAATGGTCGAGTGGTCAATGCAGGTGGATCCTGCAATGGCAACTGTGAGCCTTGGCCTTTCAAAGGTTTGCCCTTCCCAAGCGATCTTGTACCCCATGGGCGTCATCGATTCCTGCATGATTCCCAATTAAGCACAACATGATAATGAGTATCAACAGAACAATGAAACTGAAGATAGAATGGAGAACATTGAAAACAAAACACGTGTTTCTTTTGTACATGTACGGAAAACATACCATGTGCCTTTCCGGCAGGTGCAAAGTTTTTGGCTGTGAGAAGAAATACTTCAGGCCCCCCCTCCATCAATATTTCCATATAGCGCCCAAACAGTCGGTGGCCATGATCTTGAATTAAGGCGTTTTCTTCAGCACGATCACCATCTGTCATATAGCCTGGCATCAAGCATCATATGTTTTGTTTGTGCTTAGCTACCTCTCACATACACCATAAAATATTACTATATACTATATACATGCAGTTCGGCCATGATGAAATGAACTTAAAGTGAAGTGACCAAAAGACAATGCTGTACTAGCCAGAGTTGTATCTATATATACACTATGTCATTGCTTGAAGTTCAAAGCAAAAAAACACATATGCCATCAAATGTCTGTGTCGTTGAAAACACTCATTGCCATCAACATACCTAGTAGGACCAGTAACACTTTGATGTTTCAAAGAGCTTTAGCGCATCAGCTCTCGCATCTTTCAATCTTGCCAACACCCGAGGTTGAATGCGGCTCTCCAAGGATCCCAAAACCGCTTTCGGGCGATAGGCCTTGTCAGGGGCTTTGGCTGAGGGCAGCTGTTGGGATCTACATGTGTCTGTTAGTGGATCAGGATCTACATATGTTGATTCAAACAATCTTAGCTACAGCACATGCACCCAATGGCACCTCATGCAGGGAACTCAAAACTTTCTTGCAGTTGTTGTCGGTGTCACACGTCGTGTTGATAATCACAGACCCATTCCCTGGTTGGAGACCTCGAGCAGCTAGTGTACCTTAGGTGGTATGAAACCATGAAACCCATTTAACCATGCTCCAACAACATTGACATAAATGATGCTGACAGGGAACGTTTCATGTGATCATGTTGCATCACCAATGTGACGAATCCAGTACCAGTTCCACTGTAGCTGTCGTTCACATAAATATCATACTGGGAAATGGCCATTGCATTGGCGATGCAAAAATCCCCAACTGAATGGTGGTTGGTCAAGCACGTACAATTGTATGATGGCCAACGGAACAAATCATTCAAGTCTTCAGGGCCATCTGGCCAATTCATTGTGTTGACCTGTCGGGGCATGATGTCAGCGATGTCACAGTCATGTCATGTGGTGCAAGTAGTATTATTGGTGCAAGTAGCATTCTGGTATGGTGATTGATATGACAAGGTGATGAGGTTTGACAATCATAACAGAATCAGATTGATTCCTGCCTTCGATTGCAACATGTTGACGACCTCAAAACTAGTTCGGCCCTGATCGGTTAACTCATAGACATCTCCTTCATCATCAGGCTTCATGTTGCCTTTGAACTCCTGACATCATTGTTGCTTGGCTTCGGATGGATGGGACCAGGAGCTAGAAAACCAACCCCTACCCAGCTCCCCCCACCAAAAAAAAAAAAGCAACAACACATTGTCAATTGTCACTAGGGAAAGAAAAATTGTTCATCAAAATGATGCTCCTCAGAATTGCATGAAACCGATTCTGATTCAGAATCTGATGAAGAGCTGCTGTTATCCGATGAACCAGACGAAGAAGGTGAGGCCATGTTGACAAGAAACTTGCCCAAGCACAATCAGCTCAGCACAACCCAATTTGTGCCAAAAGGAACTCGAAACTTCAGATGTGCATGTGCGCTGCAATGACTGCGGCTGATTGGATTCTGAATTCTGAAATGGATCAATCCATGTGGTAATTCAGGAAAAGTTATTGCAACCTTGTGTCCCTAACACACATCTTGATTCAAAAACTTTGTTGGACAAAATGAGAAGTTGGACTTGGACCTGGTTACAATGCCTTAATGTATTCCCAAAATGTTTGTGCTCTCGCCTCCCCATCCAAAAAAAAAACAAATATAAGTTTGTCGGGTGTGCAGTGGAGGGTGGTGGCAAAGGATACATAATCTAAAATAAACAAACATAACCATATCTAAGTAGTTTGCCCATTATCCAACAATACAATAGTGGAAAATGATAACTTTATCAAAATGTTGTTCACATCAGACCCAATCTTCAATCAACCAACCAGTTGTAACATTAAACCTTTTTGGACTGATCACAAGTGTGAGAACACCCTGCAAACAATTGGGGAAGCTTACAAACCGTTTGGTCAGCAAATATATTCAATCAAAACCTGGTTTGGCTTTCAAATTCCTTAGGGTTCCAAAAAAACCTTACAGTTCCAAAAAAAAAGGAACTGTAAGGTTAGTCTCAAGTCTCATATTTTTTTTGTGGTATTTTTTTTTCACCGGAACTCATTTTTAGTTCCTTGGAGGAAAAACCTCCTGCTAAGTCTGTGTTTTACCGGTTTTTTTTAATACTGGGAAATGAAATTCAATTCCTACAAAAATAAAAGTACCACAAAAACAAAAGCAAAATTCACACAAACCTTACAGTTCCTTTTTTGTTGGGAACTGTAAGGTTTTTTGGGAACTGTAAGGATTTTCCTGGACCTGTAAGGTTTTGAACAGGTTCGGCATACTTTTCAAACTAATGATATGCTCTTCATATTGTTTCAATCATATGGTCATTTTTGTTTAAGGGTTATGTAGTTTTTTTGTTTTTTTGGCTGATGTGCTATGTTTTTTTTGACAGAACTCTGTGGATATTTATCTTGAATTGTTGATCGGAAATTTCCATTTTTTGGAACTCTAAGGATTTTTTCTTGGATGGTTAGTCAGAAATTTCTTACAGTTCCTTTTTTTTGGAACTCTAAGGATTTTTTCTTGGATGGTTAGTCAGAAATTTCTTACAGTTCCTTTTTTTTTGGAACTCTAAGGATTTTTTTCTTGGATGGTTGGTCAGAAATTTCTTACAGTTCCTTTTTTTTTGGAACTCTAAGGATTTTTTCTTGGATGGTTGGTCAGATTTTTTTTACAGTTCCTTTTTTTTTGGAACTCTAAGGATTTTTTTCTTGAATGATTGGTCAGAAATATCTTATTTCCTTTTTTTTAACTCTAAGGATTGTTTTCTTGAATAGTTGGTCAGAAATTTCTTACAGTCCCTTTCTTTTGGAACTTTGATGTTGTTTTTTGTCTTGGATGGTTGGTCAGAAAGTTCTTACATTGTTTTTGTAACTCTAAGGATTTTTTGTCTTGGATGGTTGGTCAGAAAGTTCTTACATTGTTTTTGTAACTCTAAGGTTTTTTTTCCTTGGATGGTTGGTCAGGAATTTCTTACAGTTCCTTTTTTTTGGAACTCTAAGGATTTTTTTTTTGGATGGTTGGTCAGGAATTTCTTACAGTTCCTTTTTTTTTGGAACTCTAAGGATTTTTTTTTGGATGGTTGGTCAGGAATTTCTTACAGTTCCTTTTTTTTTGGAACTCTAAGGATTTTTTTTTGGATGGTTGGTCAGAAATTTAGTTACAGATCCGGCTTTTAAAACTAGGTTGACTTCTTTTTTTTGACTGACTGTTGTTAAATTTAGTTTGGTATTTGTTGTTATTTGACAAATTTATTTTTGCTTTGTGACAAATCCCATGCTAAACTCGTTCACATCTAGCCAAACAGGCCTGATTGTTTCTGCTATGGTTGCCTCATCCACCCACCCACCCAGCCACCCAACCCACGAAGGGTCAGCCTTGGAATCGAGACATGGCATGTTAGTATTCTTTTTACCAACAATATGCAGTGATTGTAGATGTTGGTATATATCTATCATCTGACTATCAAACTCTTTGGTATATACAAAGTTCCAGTATCACTGCTCATCAAATATCAAACTTGTACCTGTCATTCCTGGAACAAACAAATATTGTTTGTCAATCACGGGTCATGAAATGTTAACTGCGCATCCATCCTGACATTGATTGATTCAAGCATGCGGTCATTGTGGCATCATTTTTTCCAAGTCGAGCAACATCACACACTAATCGCATTGGACACTCATTGTTTTCAACGAGTATTCATCATTGAAAGTCAACATCTACACATGGCAAATACCCCACCATGTGGTAGAAAAACCGAAATGAATATCGGTATGATTTCCTTGAGATTTCCCAATCAGATTAGTGGTATGTGTCAATTCAATAGGAATCTCTATTGTCGGTCGGTCATCGTCATTTTTTGGACTTTGACCAAAAGGTATCCATATCACTTTGATTACGGATAGTGCTCCAAACAATGGCACCCTCATCTTCTGATGACTCACTGTCCCGCCGTGGACGGACCCTACGACCATGACCATGTGGAGGATCATTACTGCCGCTGGTCATTTCAGATGCTGTACGGGTAGTGCCAGCTGCAGGAGTGACTGTGACAGTAGTAGCAGCACCAGTCACCGGCCCCACCATCCCACTGGTCACCCCACCACTGGCTACTGGACCACTGGCCACAGTCACAGAACCAGTAGCCAACTCTGCCGGTGCGGGGGGTGGGCTCGTGCTCGTGGTAGACTCTGATGTCTCGTCATCGGATTCCGATTCAATCCAGTAGAATGGGGAGTCATCACTTCGGGATTCAGCAGCAACAGGTGGTAGTGGTGCTGATGCCAAGCTACCAAAGAAGAAACCCCGAGCAAAAGCCACAAGAGATTGCAAAGCTCGGTAAACGACACCAACCATGATCATTCAGTTGAACGGCAGCAAAAGCAAAAACCTACAATTGCACAATTTGACTTGGAAAATACTGCAGTTAAGTTCAGTACATACATGTCGGTCAATTCAGGCAACATCCTTGAACATTTCATCAGTGTTGAACACCACCTAGTTCATGTTTCTGATAGTGACAGTGACATTGGACACTGTGGCAAAACCTCAGCTGAAGACTTCATTCAAAATTCCATTGCTCAAAAAACTATGTGCAAAGACATTGAACTTGTTCAATTGTCTTGGACATCAATGCTATGACACGATCCGCGCCATGCATCATGAATCTTATGTACTACCAGTTCAGTCCAGCTTACAGAATTCTAAAAATATACAATTGATGCAATGTCAAACATTTCTTTTCATCATGTACCATGTATGTACATACAACTGTCAGTTCGCACAATCAGCCCGGTCGTCATTTCTAAGCCCCATTCCGTTGTCACTTCTGCTAGTGCGGTTAGCAGCACAAGTCACCCACAGAAATGCAACTGTGCCACACATCCAAAGCAATGCTTGCAGCTTTGAAGTGTCAAATAAATATCCATCAACATTTGTACAAGACAAAAGGAAAACTAACATGTTTTTTCCAAAAGTGAAGGGAAATGCTCAGACCCGAGTTCTTGCTCAGGTCGTGCATCAGGTCGGTGTCGATTCTTGTTCACAGTTTTCACAGGTGTATCGAATTGTTTGGCTGAGGTGGTTCGATCGGCCACTGCCCCCACACTGGTTGCATGATCACCATGACCACCATGTTGTTTGCTTTCTGATACTCGATGTTTCTTCAACCGACGAATGATACAAGTTTCAGCCATGGAACGCTTGTGAATCACATTGCCCGACCCAAAAGTCAGCACTTCAGAAGCATTACCCAAACGTAGCTCCATGAATCGGAAATGCAACTGGGCCACGAGCTATGACAAATTGGAATCTTAAACCCCAAATGGCTATACGTAGGTCAGGTGTTGTTCTCTTGGACTTGGACTTGCATTGTAATAAATGTGCAATATTCGGTGATCTGCATTTCAAAACACAAACTGACATAAACAGTTTCTGACATTCAAAGGATAAAGGCTGCTGGTTCTCATTTTTTTTCGGTTCTGAGTTCTGACTATCCTTGTGCTCGGCCCCACACACAAGGCTGTGATGACTGTTCATCACATCAAATTATTTGCAGCTAAGTAGAACGACAGTTGTTCCTCCAGCTCCTCTCTTGGCGGCAAGTCGGCTGGAATTACCTTGGGTAAACGGTAAACGGTAACAAGGGCAGATCATGTGATTCAAACTTATACCATACATACACATCACTACAATATTTAGTATACAATGTCAGGAGTCAGGAGTCTGGAGAAAACAACAGAGCATGCAGCATGCTGTCAGGCAACAACATTGTGAACATGTCGGTGTCGAATATCTTCCAGTGATTCGTTTGGGGCTTGCTGCATGTCAAAGCCTGGTGGTGGGGATGGAAATTAGACCCTGGAATGGAAATGAAAATCAGAAACCCAAAACATCTGAATAATGAATAACTCGTTGATCATAACCCGGCCTTGGATCAACCAGAACATTAATGCACGGACATTTGCATCATCGCTGCCACCACGGCTATATTGTTTGCTGCAGCTTCGAGATAATGTACCATGCAGAGGACACCGGACATAGAATGATTTCACCTGAGTAGGGTTAAGCGTGGCACATGACATGATGGATGCAACACTGAAATGATATTCATTCCCTCACAACCGTCAGCCCCAGCCCCATCACAAAAAAAAACACAAAAATGAACAATCACAAACATACAGGCGGCTAGGCTACACCACAAAATGATACAAAGAAAACATCATTCCAAGTAACGCTTTGATCTTTTCTCTCAACAAAGCTCACAGAACCCACCCAAACTGTTGACAAATTCCACATCGATGAAGACCCACCCATCGGGCCCCTTGCATGCCTTGGCCCTCGCACCACTGGCTGTCTTGGCGCCCTCTGACGTTCTTGCAATGGAACTGGTGGGTTTGGTGGCACTGGAACTGGTGGGCCGGGTGGGTTCACAGCAGCTGGTGCTGGTACAGGCACTGCCTCATGTTCTTCATCATCACTGATAACCCAAAGATCTTCATTACCATTATGGTGTTCGTTTTGTTGTGAATGCACCCCCGCCGGCTCTAAGAAATCGTCACCCATTGCAGGTCCCTCTGGTGACAAATCAATTTCCGACTGATATGTTTCAGCATCCGAGCAGTGCCCTTCCCCATCTGAGTCAAGGTCCACAATGTCCGGGTTCGGTTTCTCCAGAACGGGACCCGACTTCTCCTGATCAAGAAGAAAACCTGACAGGGCGTGGGAATGGATGCAAGAAGAAACATGTGACCAACATTCCATATGAAACTTAAAGACAAATCGAAACTTAAACCTGATGACAACACCAAACCATTATCACCTGGCCTGCGTTGTCATCATCACAGTTGGAAAACATCACATGTTTCTTCTTCTTTGGACACTTCTGTTTCTGAAGAAGTAACATGTAATAACTTCGTGGTTGCCATGGGCGGACGTTCGGAAGCTCTGAAGGTGGAACCGTAAGAAGTGCCGTGTAGTAAACTTTAAGCTGCCAATGAAAAATTGACTCGAGCCCATCCCTGAAAAGTCGGTCAGACTCCTTCAAGACTGTCAGGTACTTCTCATTGATCCCACCCTTTTTTGTTTGAGCATGGAAGTACCATACTTTTTCTCCTCCTTCCTTGTATTCCTGTGTTTTCCTTGAAGGGGTTCCACGTTCGAACCTCCAACCTAGTTTGCCAAGCGTCAGAACCAAACCAAAGTCCGTGTTGATGGTGATGTCAGTCATTGATTCCGGCAAAAATTCTGACAACTTTGATGACTGAACTGACGTCTGGGTCACTTGCAACACTGCCAAGCCATGTTGTGTAATATTGAACGTGTCAATGTCAGAACCAGGTCGTTTGGCAACCTTGGTTAGCAATAAATGGTCCAACAATCAGTTACCAATGAAAGTACTCAACCAAAACGGACAATCAGTGATACTCAAACTGGGGATCCACATCCATATGTATATGATTGAAAATGTTGTGGATTGAAATTCTGGTGACAAGACGAGATGCTAACCCTTCACGCAGCAAGAGCTGCAATGCATCATCGTCGGGTCCGACAAAGAAGGAAGATCCAGCCTCCCAGAACGCACCTGCTTCGGCAAAGCGCTGCAACAGTGTTGATGATTCAGGCGATCTCAGGGTGGACAAGGAACACACAATACATAAAAATGAACATGTATTATTGAATGCAGCCTATGCACTGAAACATGTCCCAACACGTCTGCATCCAATATTTCATTTTTTTAATTCAAATTCAAAGGAAAAGAATACCATCCATCAGTCAGGTGACAAAGCAGCATCAACTCTGTAGCTTGTTTCTGAATCATACCACACGAATAAGTTTTTTGATAAGACATCAAAAGGCAATGTTGAGAGGGTCATCGTTGATGGCGGAATGCTCTTGTTGACAGTCGTGATGGAAGAAGGACTTCCGCTTTCTCCAAAATCAGCATCAACAACCAGCATTGATTGGACCATGAAATCGAAACGTATTGGTTGTTCTCCTAGGATCGAGTGATGCACAAGATTTCCTTCCAAGGGTTTGAAGATTCGGACGGGCAGGGTTCCGACAAACAATCTCCAAGTTGAAACCGGCATCATCTTCCAGCATCATTGAAGGGGGCTCCTGGGTACCTCAATGTGGGAGCTTGTTTAGGACTGGGCTGGGAACATGATGCGTAGTCAGTCCGCTCAAAAGCTCTGAGAATAATGAACCTGGTCAATCACAATCTGTAAGTCTGAACATGAGAACCAGTTACGACAGCTTGGATAGGATTGCTCAATGGACAATAGACGATCAGCTGTGATGTCAGTTCCAATGGAAAATATCAGAGACGCATCTTTGCTGCTCACCTGCACACCGAAGGAGGGATCAGGATAATGGCATCTATGTATATATGTATAAACAAAATACATTGCACCGGCACCCATACAAACAGCACTGATATATATATACACACACACGCATACCAATCTGCAGGCATCAACAGGCAGGTACTTCTGTACATTACTGCAGCTGCTTAACTATGTTGATGATTCGGCAAAAACAAAACATATGATTGAAAGCGAATAAGCATACAGTTACTAGCTGAACCGACTATCCATGGCAAACTCTTTGCGACGTGTCTTTCTGAGAAGGGGGCAGGGGGCCTGCACCAGATAGGCAACCAAAGCCTTTGAGAGAGGATCTGAATCAGCTGCATCTTCATCATTGTTCTGGTTTTCCCTGTCCCTCAGGGAAGTCACAGGTTTGCCAGCAATCTCTGTAGCAAGACGCTTACGATTCCCATGTTTGATTTTGATGTTGTCACGGTACACCAATTTTGCAACATCGGAATCTGACAACCGGCTGAGCATTGCGTTCAGCATTGGGCTTGGCTTGAGGCCAATCAAATGCCTAGGCCATAACCACTGACCCCCACACCCCTTCTCCAAAACAAAAAATGGCATCAAAATATGGGCAGGATTTAGAATATATGATACTATGATAGTTGATACTGGGACCATCCAACCAGCATGACAAGGTAAAACTGAAATGAACTCTGAACTTGAACATTTGATATGAAAACAAAGGAACAACACTGAGGACCATGCAGTGTGGCATGTCTGAAACCCTCGCTGGTCTCCATCATGTTCAAATTCTGTTGGATTTGCATCAAAGCCTGCGCAAAGATGACAGTCGACTGACAATGTTTTGTTATTTTTGCAAGCATCACATCACGTACCTGCATGTGCTTTTAAAAAAGGCAGTATGTATACCATAGTGCATATTTGATATGTATAATATATATATATATGTGTGTATTGTATAGTGTATGTAAAGTGAAGTTGAGGGGCCATTGGCCGGCCTTTGGTTCCGTGGATGCAAGCTGCCGTAGGTGGTGGAACCGAAGTTCGCAGCTGATGTATGCAAGGTTGCAATGGGGTGCCCTTCTCAAAATCCTGTGGATCAATGAATGACGACCTTCCACCGAGCGTTCAGCTACTCTGACCTAGGCTAAGGAAACATGATTCACTTCTATATATAGTCAAAAAAATATATAATGAGTCAAAAAATATATATACATACGTTTATACATACATATATATATACAGACATACATACATACATACATACATACACACATACATACACATACATACATACATACATACATACATGCATACATACATACATACATACATACATACATATCCACAAAGTGCAATTATAAGTTACAAGTTACAAGACCAAACAACACATATAACTCTATATATATGGATTCCATATACGTAATAATACATAGCCTATAAAGATGTATATTTGTTCATGCATAGATGTGTGACAACGCATGACTGAAACGTGGATGAATCTATCAGTGGCAGTGTGCTGGAATAGAAGTACCAACATCCAAATCGAACTAGGCCCCCCACCAATCGGAAACCACTCAGCCAGTAGAACAGGCTTTGCACTCTGGGAGAATCTTCGGACATCAGGCTCACCAGGGTAATGAACCCACCAGCTAATTGCACAAGAAGGGGACGTAATGGAGGGTCGGTCGGGTCACCATCCCCCATCAATCCGGCGAAAGATGGGTCACAGAACCGTCTTGACTGGGTGTGTTTTGAACACGAACTGTTGGGTGCAGCATCAAAGAGCCTGAGACATTTTGCTGCTACTTGTCGAACCTGCTCGGCATCTGGATGGGCTAAGCCGCCTCAGATCAGATTGACTCCCCCACTCAAACATGAGGTTTTTAGTGCACGGTTCAACAGTTCCCAGCAATATGTAAGACTCGCCATAGACTCACATTGTATACCACACTTGCAATCACCACAATGGTGTCGAAAACACCTTGTTGTAACTCGGTAATGTTGGAAGAAACACAACAGGGAAAAAACCTTACCAAAAAATCACAATCAAACATTTAACAAAAAAGTGTTTCCGGAAACGCATGGCAAATGTATGAACGAAGTTTGAATCTGAGTTTTTGGCACAAGAGCCAGGGCAGTTGCCTCCAATGCGCCAACTTCATCATCAACTGTCCTGAGTTCAACATGAACCAGGGCGGGTCAGAGTCAAAGTCAGTCAGAGCCATCAAAACCAAATTATCGACCGTCATGGAACCACATCCACCAACCGTAAAAAACACCAACACTTCACATAAGTCTAGCCCAGCTAGAAGAAAGTCTTGCATCAAAGGATCCCCAAAGTCGTCCCATTGCTTTTCCAAATGTCCCCAGAAGCTCGACTCTTTTTTGGGGTGTCGTCTGACTGATGCTCTCTGTAAACTCATAGAATCTCTTCTTTAGGAACGATGCTTGCATGTTCATCGCTTGACCTGTTGCCAACTCTGGGGCTCGACAGCACTTCAAGCAGCAATCAGCAGCACCTGGTGGCATCATCTTGACCCGTCTCTTTCGTGCTCTCTTTGGTGCAGCACTCCCTGCCCATGCGTGCTGGGGACACGGACAGGACTCAGCCCATATGCCTAATCTGTCTGATTCTTTGGCAATATGGGCGATCAAGGATATGCATGACCATGCATAGTCGGAAGACATCAGCTCTGAAATGTTTGCCACTGTAGGTCGAGAGGATTCCTCCAAGAGAAATGGTGTACGTTTTTTGCTTTTGTCTGCATTTGAACTGGGTGTGGATGCCGATACAAAGTTGTTCGTGTTCCAAGCTCTCCGCAACATATCTTGGATCGGCAATACCTGTCAATGAGATTCGAATGACATCATCACTGCGTGAGTTTCCATTGACTGAAACTAAAACACAACTTGACTGGCCATGAAAGTTATAGTTCTGTTGCTAAGCTGCAGCAACCATATACATGAAGAACAACATAACATAGCTCCAAAATGATGCTGTTTTTGATGTGAACACTCATTGGCAAAATAACTAACAAAATCTACAAAATTGAAGCTAGGAACCGCTTGGCAAAAATTTGCAACCGCTTGCCACCGGAGTCCCCTCAAATGATCTTCACTCCAAAACTCCACGATGTCTTTATCAGGGTGTTTCTCAAGACATGTAGCCACAAAGCGCTCCCTCCATGTCACTGAGCTCAAAAGCGTGTCTAATCCCTGTAGCAAGGGAAGAAGCGGCTTCCACCTCACATGGTGGCTTCTAAGGGCCCAACATGACCAAGAATATAAAAGAAGAACACAAGCTACCAGCTACCAGCTGAACTTGAACGATGACTTGTTACATGTTCAAGAAAAAATGCTTTCAAAAAATGGAACAATGGTCAAGGGGCTGTGGAATGTTTTGAAGCACACTACCAAGGAGGTTGTCACAGATATGCTTCAACCCCGTCACGGGTATAGCATTGGGGAACAAAAACAATGCCCGTGAGCGGTCATCCAGCAACGCCCGTTGAGGTTCAGGAAGCTCGGCATCTTTGGGCAGTGCTGGCTCCACGGTGTCCCTAGGAGCAGGTGAGCTGGCCTCCCTTCCGCCCATAATGTAATATAATATATAATATAACGGAAAACATAATATAATAAAATATGATTTAAAAAACTGAGAGATAACACAATATAAATACTTTGGTGCCTTGATACATTGTAGTAAAAATGCACAATTTTCCAATATGATGCACATCGGTTACATACATGTATGTATATATCTCATCAAAGCATGTTTCATTTTCTAAGTGTATACTATACGTGTATACTAGTGTATACTATGCAGACAGCAGATTGTTACAAATTGCTGACAGTTGTTTCATATCTTTGGACGTATGACCCCGCCTCCTATGTTCGTTTGTCACTGTGTTCAGTGGATCATCTTCGTCATCCAGTTGTAATGGCTTCATTGACAGTTGAATGCCAGTGTTGAAATTGAATTGCACATCACTCATGCCATCGATTGCCAGTCTGTCACCTATTTCTTGGGCAACATCAACATCTTGTAGATCATTCAATGCATCATCGGACAGGCCCTGCACATCCACTTGCACGGCCTCTGCTAATTTGGCTTCTGTGCCTAGGCAGAGTCAGAGGAGTACGCATGTGCGCATACCCCCGGTAATCCACAAAGAAACAAAACCAGACGCTAGCTAGACTAACTAAACGAGCTGAGTTGGCTGAAATGAAATTGAATGAAACAAAACACACATGAGTCATGAGTCTCCTAGACTCTCCTAGGCTACTAGTAGCTTAGCAACATTGACTATTGCTGCATAAAGACCTTGGTCGCTCAAACAACTGACTACTTGTTCACCATATCGTGCTAGATCATGTTGTCGATCTCCTTGATCACACTCCAATGCCAAGGTCCACAACAATGCATCGAGCTTGTTGACAAAGGTAGTCGCTCCTCGGAAAGTGGATTCAACATTTGGGCCCGTACAGTCTGTACAGTCCAGTTATTACAGTTACAGTGATACAGTAAACTTTAACAATCACAAAAAATACAGAACATTATTGTTACTTGACTACTTTTCCCTCGGAGTCCTACTGTCCTACCACCAAGATTGAAGGAACAACCATGACAAGTGGGTTTGGATGTGTTTCTTGTTGGGCCAAGACTAAGACGAATAAAATGGTACCACTTTTCATTTCCCAAGTCACCCTTGCCCATGCTCACCGTGGGAAGTATCCGAACATCCGTTTTCAACTCACACCCACTTCCAGTATCTAATCCAACGAGGGCCCCTTCGGTCGCTTCATCATCAACCTCCTTCAGTTGGTTTGCTGCCACAGTTTTCAAATCCAAGACTGCGTCGGAGACCCTGGCGCAAAGCATCGGAGAGACTAGGTTATTCTTCAATAATCCAAAACTGAGGTGAGGAGTGAGGAGGGTACAGTTTTTAAATCAGTTGATTATCATGACATCAGTCATCATGCGACTGCGTTGATGCCCATGCATATGGCCTGGTTGTGAACTCCTCAACGACAAACAACTCTTTGTTCTGAGTGGTAGCGTCATAGCCTTGGCAGGGCTTAACACTACTGCATGAATGCATGATGTTCTATTTTGATAATCATGACATGACATGTTTGGTTTTTGTCATATGCCCATTGCCCATGATCAGTTCCCATGTTGAAACTTGACTCTGCCTGCCGTGAAATCATCAATGAAACTGACCTTTGCATCATAACTTCATTATGTATGTATTGGCAGTGATTGGCAGCCAAATCAAAAACAACATGAATTGAACCGGGTTGAAATTCAAACTTGAAACTGCACGCATTTCATTCCAACTAATGACGAAAGTCCAGCAACACAAGGCAATGTGTTTCTTCTTGAAGCCATCTCGCCCCCACTGCCAGCGCCGGACATACATACCCAGAATGTCCACCTTGTAACGGGCCCTGCTCAAAGTTGCTGAGGATGGTCCGGCTGGGACGTCTACCTGGTAGCGCTGGTGACTTTTGATGACAGTCTGGCAGTCTGATCGGTTTTTGAGGTTTCACTTTTTGTTTCAAATGATGTGCATGTGCAGTGTGTGCAGGTGCAGGTCTTGGTTATGAATCTTAACTCTTGGAGTATCATTACTTACCACAGATTATTATCACCATATATACATATACATATACATATACTATATACTAGACCTATAACCTATACACAAAAATACATTATTATAGAAGTAGTCTCAGCTTCGCCCGCCCATGTAACAGATTCACAACATCCCAATTGCAGCGGCTGCGGCTGGGGCTACCGACTGTAGCATTTTCCAAATCCAACCTGCCAGTGGCCAGTTGAATAGCAGTACTCATCGCCAGTTGAAATCGATCAGCGCTCCGAAGATGGATGTTCCTTTGTGGTCATGGCTATGGTTGGACCTGGTTGGAGGGGGGGTTGAATAATAAATAGCCCAGGCCCACACACACAGCCATGACATGACACTGACAAAAAGTATAAGAAGTAGTAGCATCACAAAGAAACATAAAGCTAAGATAATTGCTAGCTAGGTGCAACGACATGGCATGGTATAGCTGCAGCAAGCTGTACGCAGGACGGCCGCCCGTTTGCACACTGGGTCGCAACATATCTGAATTCGGTCTTTGTGGCTGGTACCCTTTGATGTTGACAATGATCAATGCAGCTGCCTTAAAGGCTTCCACCTGGTTCGAAAAGCTTAGCATCATGTCATGTTCGGACAAGTTTCAAACGCTTTAACCTATTTGTCAATTCTGGCCCTGTGGTCAATTCAGTCAAATCTTGCATAGATCAAAAAACCCTTGTTGGATCGAATCTAACCCCTATTTGGATCGAATCTAACCCAGCCTCCTCTTTGACACCATGTTGCAGAACAGGGCGTGCACAGTCCAACATCAGCTTGAAGGCTGCGTCTGCAGTCTCTCTGATATGCTGAAAAGCGCTGGCAGCATCTTGCTCTGACCACACCATGGTCCAGCATTGGCCAACAGGTTTGGGATTTGTTTCTTTGTTGACTTGTTTCTACATGTTACATGACATTGGTTCCACAGGTTCAATGTTTTTACAGTCTATGTTTATGTGTTTCTATCCGTTTAAACCTGTATATCACAATGTTTCTCCTTTTGTTGGTAGTATTCATTGTTCATAATTGTTTTTTTTCTCTTTGTTGAATTTGGTAATGCATTCATTGTTTAAGGATGCTTTCGTTTACAGAACATACTGCGTAGTCATCAATTGGGCTGTTTTTCTGACCCTTGGGCCGCAGCTGAAACCTAGACTGGGTCTTGTAGCAATTCCGGAATTGATAACATTAAGTACATAAGCAAGCATGAACGTGTAAATGATTTGTATTTTCTGAATCATTGGTTTAGACTCTTTTTGATCTTATATGATATATCGAAACCTTATGGTCCCTTTCCACCTGAACCACCCCTGACTTATGAAATTTAGCAGTCCGGTGTGACATTCCACACCTTCAAACCTGGACTCGACACAGATAGCGGTCAAAATGTGAGACCCTATATACCTTGGATCATTTTTGGAGGGCCATATACCATATATCCATCCATAATCCATCCATAATCCATCCATAATCCATCCATAATCGAGGATCGCAGGGCCGAAAGACCGCAAGTCCAGGGATGGAGCGGAGAGAGCCCAAATGCTCCACAGGTTGATGAGTCGGTCCATCTTCACCAACACCTGGAACTGACCGCGCCGATGCTTGAAACGAAACCAAAATAGGAAGGTCGAGAGGATGTCTAGGTTCAAATATGTTCAAATGCAATACCACGCATTGGGTCTGGCTGGATATTGCTTGTTCTCCCCTGGCATCACCCCACCCGACCTATCGAGTCATGTGTAAAAACGAAGATGCATGGCGTCTCCATAATCGCAGACAGCCGGATTGGCGGTCTCATGTAGTCACTAAAAACCTCAGCACCATATTGAGCATTGGCTTAGGTCCAGAGCGATAGCCACAGCAACATCAAGTCAAACCATGAAGCGATTTCCTTTCCCGAGCAGAATGATTCCCAGGAAGTCCAAGTGGCCAGGAAAGTAGCACCGAAAGGCCGTAGTTTGCAGAGGGCCAAGCCGTTCATGATGGAACCCATCGCATGCTCTCGGATTCCAAAATGAAGGTTTCCTTTCGAAGCCCAAAGAACGAATCCACCAGCCCAAAACAGTCCATGATTGAAATCTGTTTCTAATCTTTCCGAGTTGCGCCCAGCATATTGGCCCCACCTTGCCATTGAACACAGTGTTACATGTGATTTCGGTTGAACCGCGGAAGTGGAGCTCCCAAAGTTTGATACTTCGGCTACAGCCAGTGCTTCAAGGTCACTGGCTCCCCGGAGGCATGAAGTCGTCCATGCCCTTCAGCCTCAGCACAAAAAAGTGTCCTGATTTTTTGGAGCAAAAAAAATGCATTTCAGAAACGTGGGCTTGGGTCATTTCTGGCAATAAACCATGCCAGGTCAGGTTTCATGCCTTTTTTGCCATGCCCACATTGGCTTTGAAACTGACTTGAAGTCTTCCATCCCAGTTTTCCAAACAGCAGGGATCAAACAAGGCGAGCTGAAAATTCCCCGTTTGGTACGATGATTTTCCAGTTGCAGTATCTATAGGCGGATTTCACAGCCAGCGATGTTTAAGTTTGATTCCCAGAGGATATATATATATATATACCATATCTGGAAGATTGATGATGAACGTGGATGAACTATACCATTTTGGGGCCGACCAAAAATGTGTCTGGTATGCATCGTCTTCATCATTTTGGAGCCTTGACCTGCAGCTGTTTTCTCATGGTCAAACTTTAGATTGATTGATTCCATTGCTACATGAATTTGTGTATTCTCTGCATATCAGACAGCTGCTCTTCCACTACCTTCTAGATATCAGCTTTCTATTTTCCTGTTTTCAGCAGGTAATGTTTGCAGGTTTTTTGAAAGGTGATCCATTTCCTGTGAGTGAAGGTCAAGGGATTATCCGCGCACGCAAATCCAGATCACATGTACACGCAGAGACCTTTTTCTAGCCTTACGATCATCTGTGAGTGAACATGTTCAATCCGTTTCTTTCGAACCATTTCGCCTTTTTCAACCAACTACACAGTAATTTGTGAAAATTGTAGAAGGGGCAAAGAGAAGAACGTCCTCCAACCCCTGAGATGTCTGGCATTGTCTGTCACACAAGCCGTGCTGTTCACCTTCAACAAGTCCAACCCTAGCCATGGCACGTGGTGAGGCAGGAGGTTGCCAAATCTGCAGACCCACCCAACAGCCAAGGGACTCCTGTCGCAGCAAACCACAAAGGCAACTTTCAGAGTCCTTGCGAACTGTTTTTCCTTAAGCAGTTCAGCTAGATTTGCTAGATGAATTAGATGAAGACAAGATTAAGGAAAACAGAGTTCCAGAGTGAACAAATTCGGCTAGGAACCTGTTCTTGTCTGTTCTTATCTGGTCTTGATCAGGCTAAGAAACAGGATAAGATTCACCACCAAACTGGCCTTTCCCAATGAAGTTGAGACATTCGCTGGAAGATTGTCGGGTCGCAAGGCCTTTCGCATCCTCAGAAGCAACAGCAGCAATGGTCATCAACTCATCAACTCATCCAAAATCTACAATCAACCTGGACATGGCTCAAATTTATTGACCCCCCCATGTTGATTTGGGATGATGGCTAAATACCATTGGGATCATCAAAAACCTCAAATCAACCATCTGAGTATCAACAATTGGGATGGCTAAATACCAAAGAGTAACAATTGTTGATGATACTCAGACCATCCACCTGCCCATCGCCGAGCTTCAGCTGGGAATGGCTTGCAGTATGAGTCCCACCCCTGCAGGTTTCAATCGCATATGTCTTCCTATAGTATGTATATGTATATATGTATGCGTGTATATATATATATATACATAACGTACAGATGGTGTATGTATGTATGTATGTATGTATGTATGTATGTATGTATGTATGTATGTATGTATGTATGTATGTATGTATGTATGTATGTATGTATGTATGTATGTATGTATGTATGTATGTATGTATG
>Ga0126342_10002007_pt1 | contig 30635 bp, 31 predicted proteins | sample Cyp1metagenome_FD_92528 | JGI IMG/M metagenome (GOLD analysis project Ga0126342, IMG submission 92528) | Coral microbial communities from Lord Howe Island, Old Settlement Bay, Australia - Cyphastrea 1 metagenome | ecosystem: Host-associated > Invertebrates > Cnidaria > Coral ...
ACTACAACTACGACTACACAACTACACTCCACTACACGAAATTACACTACACTACACTACATTACACTACACTACAATACACTGAATGACACTGCACCACAGATAGACAGGTAGACAGATAGATAGATAGATAGATAGGTAGGTAGGTAGGTAGATAGATCGATAGATCGATAGATCGATAGATCGATAGATCGATAGATAGATAGATAGATAGAAAGAAGAAAGATAGATAGATAGGGTAATTAGATGAAAGAGAGAGAGAGATATATATAGATAGATCGATAGATAGATAGATACATAGAAAATAGAAGGTAGGTAGGTAGATAGTCAGAGAAAGAGATAGAAAGAGTGAGAGAGATCAAACACCTTTCAGTCCATCAGTGGCTTCGCACTGCCATCCCTGATTCACAACAACCACCTCTCCTATAGGTTTCCTATTTTTGAAACTTCCGCCACCGCCTTGTGCGGTACTACTGGTATACACATATACTACGTAAGATTCGCACTATTTTACATGCCAATATATGCCAATCTTGAAAGCACATTTTTTCACCCTGATGTTTTTAGTTTTGTATAAAACAGTGTGATTGTAGGGAGTATGGTTACAAGGTTGGATTGACTCCATTTCCCAATCCTTCTCTGCAACATCTCCAAATATCCTTCCTTTCTGATCTTTGATCTGACAAGGTTTCCAGTTTCCATTTTGCTGAAACCCTCGGTTCCCACCAATGCATACAACAAATTGTTTGTTTTGGTTGATGAGACCCCCGTGTCTGATTTGAAACCCAAATTAGATTTGCCATGGGGTTCGGTAACAGTTTAGTAACTGGGTTCTAACCGTTCTAACCCATCAAAAATCTCTAGTTATATAAACTCGAAAGTTGATTGATTCTATGGCCCATCTCGTTTTTAACTGGGTTATACTGACTATTAATCACTCAGGAATATTCAGACGGTATACCCCATGACATACCTCACAATGCCATACAATATCCATGATATCCCTATGAAATCCCCATGGAACTATTCGAAACATCCCTGGGGGCTCTAAGGCTCCGGTCCCACGACCTCCGCGACGCCGGTCAGTATCGGGGGCACCGCCGCGTCCGCGCTGGCGCCAGGGGTCTTGGTGCTGGGCGTCACCGGGGCGCCGGGCTCTGGGAAGACGTCGCTGGCGAAGGATCTGGCAGAGATGCTGCGAGGGAAGGAACTCAGCTGTTCTTTGGCAGATCTGGGGAACACGGTGGAACCAACAAAGATCTGGTGAATTTATTTTTGGGAGAAATGGTGATATTTTGACCAACTATATGAGGTTATAGGGGATGTAACCATCGAAATAGTGATGATGATTTTGGAAGATCCTGGGTATATTTTGTTTATCGGAGAATGGGATGAAACGGAATATTTTGAAGGGAGTGAAACAGCAAAAATCTGATGGAATTCTGGGAAAAAGGATTATATTTTGACCAACAATCTGAACATACATAGGGATTTGGTACAAGGGAAGACCATGAGACATAGGGATTTCCCATGATTAGACCATCAAAATTCGGTAGGGACGGCAATGGGAAAAACGGTGATTTAGTGGAATACTATGAGGATATAAATATAATGAAGATATAACCAACAATATTATAATCGGGTGTGTTTGGAAATGCTGCATACTGCCAGGTATGGCAATGGAAATGAGAAAATCATGATAATTAATCCATTGAAATTGGGGGTGCCTTATTTTCCGACAAACCCGTTTGATAGATATGTATGCAGTCAAAGCTCATGTAAACATATTGTTATTGCAGGGCCCCTATATATATATATAACCAAATTAATCTAAATTCACTGATACCTAAAGCAAGGTTTTTAGAGGATATATCTAGTTAGTGTACATCTAGTTACTGTTTTTAGGGGTTCAAAAGCCAACAGTTAAATCGCTGGTTTGTTTTCGATGGTCGCAGCCCCACGGGGGCTTATGATCCACCCCACAACGATCCAACAATGTGATTTGTGCATGCGATCTTGAACAAAAACCATCAGGATTCAATCGAGTCTGAATCAGCTTGGGGGCCTTCACCAATAATTTTAAGTCTCAAATTCGACATGCTGTTCATCAAATTTCATCAGCCACTTATTGGGGTTATTTTTTATTTCTCTTTAAAACCAGATATGGAACCAGAAGTAAGCTCCTTGGTCTTTGCCAACCAAGGGAGTGAGAGCAGAAGAAATGGAGAGAAAATGGGGTATAACCCCCTGATGGCCTTCCAACAGGAACAATTATGATAAATCTAGGATTTGAGGCTCTTTTCTCCTAAATTTCCTAAATGTTCAGAGAAACCCGACATCACTTGGCGATTTTGCGCCACGAGACCTGGGATGTTACCACAGGACATCACAGGACCCCCAAAGTATCCCTGCGGCACTCGGGATGCAATATAGGAAGATTGCTGTAAGAGACTTCAAGAAACATGTTTGTTAACGTTTTTGGCCATGATAACCATCCCCATCATTAAATATTATATTATGTATATACAGTATATATATATATATACACAAGCTATATTAAGATAATATCGATTAACATGAACATGATTATATGTATTAACATCTATTCACCAAAGGTCGCCAGAGGTTAAGCATAGATTCACCATCCACCCGTCGCATCACCCGTCAGCGCGGAAAGGCACTCTGATTTTGCAAGATGATTTTGGCCTCGGTGACTTGGAGATAGCAGCCATGGCAGCCATGGGTGGACCCCACATTATGATGTTTTAGATATAGAGACATGGAAGATATAGATATTATACGGATTTTTAATGATTTATATGGATTTATATGGATATGATAGTCTATAATTATTGTGATATAACCTGCTGGACCTTCTGGTTTAGTGAAGTTTAGTGTTTTGATATTTTGTATATATATAGACCTGCTGGTTTAGCTAACTAAACCCACATATATTGTAGAACAGATGTAGAATTTGGGAATCTATGGATTCTGGAACTGGTTCAAATGAATATGTTAAGGAAAATATGCGAGTACTTTGTTATAGTGCATTGTACACTTTTTTTTTTCAAATACCTAGATCGTAAACAATATATCACGGGCCCAGGAATTTGGTTTCTAGTCGTTTTCACAGCATGGTTTTTTTCGATTCGTCGAGGTGTAGCAGTCCGAATCGAAAGTTGGTCCGTGCGTTCCAACATATTTTTTTCACACCATATTTGGAATCATGATCCCCAATGACGTCTTTATTTGGTTGGTGGTTTGGAACTTTTTCTATTTTTCCATATATTATTGGGAAAATAATCCCAACTGACGAACTCATATTTTTCTGAGGGATTGAAACCACCAACCAGTTATGGAACGAATTCCGCAAAACCATATTAGGCACGATGATCCCCAAAAGTAAAACCTTGGCATCGGCATCGGGGTGAGAGTTGAAACTGACATGGGACATGGTACTTGGTTTTCCGTGACCCAGTGACCCATCACTCCAGGAAAGAACGCCGGAAATGGAGCCTGGTTCTGGGAGAAAGGCAAATGGTGCCTTTCCGAACTGGCCGCGTTGTTTCTTTCATGGGTGTCTGAAAATGGGGTATGAAGCAGCAACATGGCCATCGAGAAAAATGGTGAGATAAAATCAATATGACATGTGGGTGTGTTTGGAAATGGAGCATACTCCCAGTTATGGCAATTGAAATTGGATAATGATGATAATCCTGTTGGATATTTTAAGCGTACCCTCTGTTCAGACAAAGCCAGTCAGTATTTGACACATTGTGTTTTTGAGAAAGCCTAATTCTTGGACCACTTGTTCCATACAACATGAGTTTGCACCTGACAGTCGATTTGGAACCTCAAACACGAGTCTTAGTCTTACCCTCTGTTCACTAACATAGCTATTGAAAATGGCCATTTATAATTGATTTACCCATTAAAGATTGTGATTTTCTATATCTATGTTCGTTTCCTGGAGGGTATGTGATGCTATGTGATTTCTAATTTGGTAATGCCCTGTGTGGTTCCTCAGGTTGAGTTCCTGGGGTTTGATGGTGATCAAGCAGGTATGACTCGTATGACCGTATGACTGTCTTGAAACAAGACAAATTGAATGGAAGAGATCACTGAAGCACTGAAGCTTGGATGATAAATCACTGGTAAACATACAAAAAACTATGGACAATCACCATTTTTAATAGGTAATTCAACTATTTCTATGGCCATGGCTTCAATGTCGCAAAGTGTTAGTTTACCAGGCCGGGTAACCTCCAAGTTGATACCAAGAAGACCCAGGACCAAACCATTTCCGATGTCATGGGGAATCCAAGGCTTTCCTATTGGGAATCGCCCGATTCTACAGATTGGACCAGCATGGAGACAGTCCTTTGGCCGGAACACAGAAAGGTGTCCCATGGTGTCCCTATGATTACCCATGGCGCCTCCATGTATTGCGATGTTCGTCCCGCTCAAAGCCTCGAAAAAATAGCATTTCCCAGCCAGCCACGGTTGATTACCCAGGAGGCTATCTGATTCACAAGTTTTAGAGTGATGGGTGATAGATTGGCTGGATATTGAGGCGCAGATAGAGGATCTTAATGGATGTCTGAAGGGTAACATCAAATTTTGTTAATCTTGACTTTAAACCATGCTGGACGGGACGGAGTTCAAAACTGCATGCCGTGAAGGCTTTTTGTTGGTGGATGTTTTTTTCCTGCTCATTCTTCGGATGTTGAGTAGTGTACCACGGTTTGCACCCCACCCTTGGAGCGGAAGATGTTTTTACTTGGCACATGTTTGCCTGGTTTTCACCAGCATGTACCAGTCATTTTTGGTGAACAAGCTATGATATGATATCCAATTCTGGTGCACCACCCTTCCCCCACTAAAAATCCAAGGATCAATGTGGCTTTGTTAGGTCAATTTTGAGGGGAAAACCACATGCCATCTTCAGGTCAATCAGCATATTTTAGCTATGAATATCTACAAATATTGTCAGCATCTTTGATATATTGTTTCATCATTCTTACAGATTGCCATGTGGCTTTACCCCATTAAGAGCCGCCCTATGTGTGCCCGGGGGCCCCCACGGGGACTTTTTTGAGGCGATAGAGGAGGCGATGAAACTGGGCCGCAAGAAACACACTGCAAGATGTATTGCTATGGAAATTTGCCCTCTGGTAAACTAACAGTTTGCTATTGGTAAACTAACCAGATAATGTGGATAATGTGGATAGATATTGATAATTGGATGAATATTTGATACCCTCTGGTAAACTAACAGTTTGCTATTGAAAATTGCCATAGAAATAGTTGATTTGATTTACCTATTAAACATGGTGATTTTCCATAGTTTTGTGTTAGTTTACCAGAGGGTATCCTAAATTGGTGGTGTACACAGTATAGGATCATCCATGTTATTTTCGGATGTTCCAATATTTTGATGATCCATTTTGGGGATCCCCCCTATAGAAACCCCCACATATATATTTATTACTTTATAGTGAGTACTTCACCTTGGACATGCCATGAGCAGCTGGCAACTTGCTAACGGCTCATTGTCTCTGGGACGGCAATTTCATATAATTTTCCAACAAAATTCCCTCAAACTGCAGTTTGGTCATATGGCTGTACATCGAGGAGTTACCATCAAGGAATTGGATGATGGGAAAATTGACACCGGAAAGCCCGATATTTCACATGGTAAAAACATGTAAAAGCCATGGTTTCCGGTTAAGATTTTCCCAACAAAACCAATCCATTGATACCAGCGATGGCTATGGATCACTGTCATCCCAATGAACAGGATGAACGGGATGAAGGCTTCGAAAATGGAACGCGGAAGCCCAACTTAAAGGTATGAAGAAAAGAAACATGATAAACTGGTTGGTGGTTTGGAACATGAATGGATTATGACTTTCCATTCAGTTGGGAATGAATCATAATCACTGACGAAGTCATATTTTTCAGAGGAGTAGGTATACCACCAACCAGTAAATTTCCATAAGATGTTGTAAAAGAATTGGATGTAGGATGATTTTCATAAGATGGCCCATTTACAATTTCTTTACTCACGTTTCCAATGGGCCAAAACATGAAAAAAAGGCCCTATGATGTAAAAGATTTGGCCCATTTTCCCAGTAGGTCTGTCCAAAAACATCAGCTGTGTACACAACATGTGCCACTGCCCCTATCCCGTTTTCCCTTATTGAAACTGATCCAGAACTTGGATTGGGGAAACTCCCATTTTAAGAAACCCCAGGAAATACCAACCCATCATAATTACTCATCTACCGCTGGTTATATATATACATATTATATTTACAATATATATATATATATAAAAGTGTACAGCATATGTATCTGAGTATATTTTTCCTGACTGTATATCCCAAAACATGCTGTTTGTTGCTTATGTAAATCGCCATTTGTTTATCATGATACCACTGGTTATCAGCAGAAACTGCATTCTTTCCGCCCTTGCGCGGCCTTGCTCAGGAAGGAGTATTCGGTCGTCGTGGTAGAAGGTTTGGCTTTCCATGTTTCCATTGGACATACCGTGACGTACCAGTACCCTTGTTGATTCGTCATTACGAGGGGGTTGCTACCTAGTTGATTGGAGATTATTATATCTCACAATAGATATGTCCATTGACCAATCAGTATAATTAATGGGATGGAACATGTATATTTTCGGGCCATTGCTCATGTGAATTTACTGGAGGGTGATTCGTAACATTGAAATTACTGGCCAAACATTTCTGTGCGTCTGAAATGGGGCAATTCTCCCATGTTTTTATTGCCATGATAATGATAATCATAATCATAATAATAAGTAGAATGATGGTTCAGCAGTGGATTTTCGGGATACCTATTTCTGTCAAAAAGAAATACCATTTAGTTAGTTTAATGGAAAAAAACGATTATTTACCTTTTACAAAAGGTGCTTACCAGTTCGCAAAGCCTCAAATCACCAGAGGGTATTGATCATACTGCTTGGCCGGTCCCCCTCAGCAGGTCGAGACACAGTTCTTCATGACAAAAATACACTGGTTTTTGCCAACCGCAAGATAGACAAGTAAGAGTCAAATGAATGTTACGGAACATGTATGAACATTCTGTATTCATGTCGTTTTACATGTGTGCATTTGTTCATGGATATGAACAGGTCTTTTCCATTATATATTTTACATTGATATGTCCAGTAGATGTTCATTTCCATTGTTTTTTTTCCATTAGATTCTCAACATGAGCTGCGAATTTATGTTCATTAATATCTTTTTGTTTGCTTGATATGCTTGATATGTCCTTTTTTTATGGACATCCATTGGTCGGCCCACAGGTCATTGCATTTTCAGCTCGGAAAGTTTGTCGAAGCTGCTGAACTGCCTCGCTTCTTCGGCGAAGAGTGCTGAATCTGTGGCTTCAGAATCTGTGTTGATATACCATCCGGTTATTTAATATAGCCATGGAAAATCACCATGGCTATTTTATAGGTAAACCATCTATTCTATGGGCCATCTATACCATGGCTATGTAACAAATAACCAGTGGGTAGTTCGGGGTTTCCATGGGTTTCCTAAAATAGTGGGTGGAAATAATGGGACTACAATGGTAAATTACCATGTGAATGTATATTAGGAATGATGGGAATATAAGATTCCATTATATCCATATTATTCCCAGTGTTGACTAGTTGGGTTTCATCCACCTCTTACCCTCCAGAAAATTAGCATGACGACCCTGCCAGATAGGGGTTGGAAGATTAGTTTTCACTATTTTTCCACTATATGTTTGGGGTTATTTGCAGGGTCTATGTTAATTTACCAGAGGGTAATGGGATATGTGATGTAACCGCAATTTTACATATATATATAGAGTATATTAATATGTATATATATAGTATATTATAGTATATCAGTATATATATGTAGTATATCAATGTATAATGTATATATATAGTATATCAATATATATATATATATATATATCATAGTTGGTTGATTAGTACGTATGGAGGATTATCATCCAACTGGGAATGCCATTCTACCACAGTCGGATGATATGGGGATGGCTATAGTAGCTACAGTAGCTATAGTACCCATAGCAGGGGGGATGAACATCCAGGGAAAACCATAGGGAAGCCCATGGGTAAATGGGAAAACACAGGAAAACCCATAGGACAATGGAGGTTTACCCTCTGGTAAACTAACATAGCATAACATAGCTATGGAAAATCATCATTTTTAATGGGTAAATCAATTATAAATGACCATTGACCATTTTCGATAGCTATGTTAAATTACCAGAGAGTACTCGCTTTTTGGGAGGCTTCACCGGGGTGTTTGGGTTTTGACCCACAGTCATACAAGAGCCATTGATCTTATTTAGAGGGGAGTTGACCATTGAATCTGTTTTTTTTCAGTAACATATGAGGATGTTGCTGAATGATGAATTTATTGATTGTCACAGGGGATTATTATTGTCCTGTTTTTTAATTCGGGATTAGTTTGACCTTTTTTGGGGGAATTCTATGGAATCCAATAGTCAACCAACCAGTGCCACTAAGGAATGACACTGTTTGAGCCACGGAGCCACGTATGTTGAAGATTTTCTCAAGTCAATCCATATGGGTGGCCACCACTCAACCTAAACCATCGAGTAAAAATGACAGTGATGTTTGGGTGATTTCCTCCGCATACTACCAGTGCCACTTCCATTTCTCAGCTATCATCGAGGGATGTTGGTCTGAATATGACAGATCTAACCCACTGTAGGCGCTGTAGGTAAATTGTAGCCACAAGGAGGGTTGCCACAAGGGGAAAAAGTAGCATTTCACCTTTTTACCCAGCTATTTTCCCCCATTGTATCTGGGTTGTTTTCGGCAACCCTATAGACCGGACCCGGTAAATCAGAAAAACCATGAGCTTCTGGGGTACCCATGGGTACCCTTTTTTCAAACAAACCCATGTCTATCTTGCGGCCTGAAATTCGGCTGAGGTTTGGATGGATGTGGACGACAACACCAGTTGGCACCGACGTTGGCAATATCCCAGAGGCGAAGTGTTTTTAGGGAGCAACCTGTGGCCAGCCGGTTCCACAAGGTGCTGTCCCCCGGTAAGTTCACCCCATCATCTTCATTTGGGTGAGATTCTGTCAGCATCACAACAGCCATGAATCAATGACTTGGAGACAACGGGCGTGTCTGAAAATGGGGACCAGTCAAATGGCCATTGTTTCATGTTCAATGGATGCAAAAAAATGTCAGTTTCCCTATGATGTTCAGAGAATTCCACAGGGCTCTCCACAGCGCGAAGGATGGAAACCCAGCCGCTACTTTTCTGACTTCATTTGGCCTGGGCACGAGGCGCCGCCATCCCAAAGGTCCCAGGTCGCCTTGCTGAAGAGCTGATACATATCGATTTACACCCAAAAATTGAACATGTGCTGGAAATCTCATGAAATCTCTTGTATTTTCTCCATTAATATACGTATATATATATATATATACATAGTATTATATATATAATATGATTTATTATTAGTAGTAGTATTACTATTATTATTATTATTTTTATTACTATTTTTTATTATTATCATTTTTTTTATTAATATTATTATTATTAGTGTTATTATTATTATTATCCCTGGAGATCCAAGGTACTTGTGAGCATATGATTCGGTAATGCTATGATTAGCGAAAGATTGCATTTACATTTTGTGAATATATACTTAGAACCCAGGTACGTGATGGGGCAATCCTGGTACCACTGCAGGGGCAACCCTTTCATCTTCCGGCCTTTGCTCACTCCATGGCTGTCCACGCAGGGTGGGATTGGCATGGAAACACATGAGAAATTAGACACATGAGCATCAGCTAATAAACTTAATAATATTAATTTGAATTATATCTATTGACCCACATAAAACCAACATCATCTGATTGCTGACCCATAAAACCAGCATCATCTGATAGCTGGCCTAGACACATGAGCATCAGCTGATGAATACACAATGATAAAATTTTGAATTATATCTATTGAACCACATAAAACCAACATCATCTGATTGCTGACCTATAAAACCAGCATCATCTGATATTTGACCCACACAAAACCCAGTTATGATCTTACTAGGTCAGGGTTGCTGATCCGCCTTAATTCAGTCCTGTGGGGGATGCCATGGGTCTATTACGACTGCATGCTTTGGGAGGTGCGCCAGCCACCCTCCCTGCACCGGGCAAACCACACATGTTGGAAGATTTCAAATCAAAGCGTGAAACTTGGATGAAACTGGGAGTGATTGATCTAGAGTTTCCTCAAAATTGATGTGTTTGAACATGTTTGATCATATCACATCACACCTGATCCCATCTCCCTTGCAGCGGGTTCAAGCTCTCAGACATCCAGCTGCCACCTTGGAGCCATGCGGAGGGGGCAGTCACTGATCGAGGAGAAGGTAGTTGGGGATGGACTTCAGGTGACCAAACCCATGAAGTTCAAGGTGACTGTATCTTGTATGCAGGATCATGGGTGTCAAGTGCATAGGACATGTGATCGTTGATTTAACCTTTTCAAGCCTTTGGTTCAACCTTTGGGTCCCTTAAGGCAACTGCCATGATGCTGTACGAGAGCCTTCGGGTATATGCTCAAAAATGGGGGCCTAGCATCATGCAAAGTGATGACAAGGAAATTGCTGTTTATGCAGCACGGGATCGCCCTGTCATCACTGAGAGTGATTTGGACTCCAACTATGAGTTGCTCAAAGAGACTGTGTACGCCTGCTTTGAAAATAGATTGAAACCTGGGGTTCAACATGAAATTCCTGTTCTTGCAGACTTTGAGGCCTGCTTTGATGTTGATGTGTAGCTGTGTTACAACCCAACCCTTGACTAACAGATAATATATTGGCAATTTGTTTGGTAAGATTACTTAACATGACATGGAGCTTTGTGCTGCTCTTATGCAGCAACTTCTAATGTCAGCCACCCCAAAAAATACACTTTTGTGCAGGGGGCGATGTTATTGCTGTCTCTGCGATCGAACTTTCACGTGGAGCTACATCACAGACGTGGTGGCAAGGGAAAAATCAAAGACTCTTGGATATCATGTGCTTACTTAACCATAAAGAAAATGATTTTTTTATCGATCATCTGAAAACATGTAAGGTTCTCCCATGACCAGTTAGCAAATCCAGCTGACAGGGTCCGGTTGCTGGCTAAGGAATGGGCAAACAAAGAGGCCACGGTTTTGCGCAAGATGATGACTCACCTCATCGTTTTGACGAACAGAACTGAGGAAAGCAGGCCTGCTAGTGGGGATCACTGACTGAATTCTTAATATTTGGTAGTATTTGGTAGTTCATGGTTGGATTAGGACAATTGGATTCACATCCCAAGGTACATATTACTAGACCTATATAATTATATGTATATTAATCTTCTTATAAATATAGGGGTAGGGATCATTGGATATGTTCCGTTCCCATATCCTTCATGTGATAAATCATCTCTGGGCAGGAATGAGAAGATCAAAGTGTTGAAAAGCATAGTGACAAACTTCCGGATCATCAAGGCTGAGCAGGCCTGGGTGCAGAGCCTGAATTTGATAAGTGGATCATATCCATGTCACACTAGCTTAATGATCATATTTTTAGCTGGTATTTGAAACGTCAACAACTTCAAACATATAAAATAAAAAGGATATGTTCTTAATCTCTTCAACATCAATCATCATCCAGAAAGTTTGTTATTTGGGTGCGCTCATCAACATGTGCCATGCAGGAAAACCAGCAGATGCTGTTGGACTCTGATGAGGAAGCCCTGGCTGCCCTGGAGGTGCCCAAACCCGATCCAAACCGATCTGTTGTGTTATGGGTCCAAATAGCAATATATATATATAATATAATTTATATTATATTATATACATTTTACTTTTTTATATGTCTATAATGCATATATATGGACCAAAATATCGGTCTTCAAGACCCCCATCAAAAAAAAAAACTTAATCCAGGCCCAAAAGCCAGGATGAAGAACCTTTGGTTGTGGACTTTGACGATGAGCCCATCATTACGCATGTTCACTTGGCTGAAGGACATGCAGCTGGTATGCAAGTGAAGTCTGAAGATGCGGTGGTTGAAGGGAATGCCGAAGCTTAGCCAAAACATTCACACTAGTTTTCTGATATTTGTGGTAATTTGATCTGAGCTAGGGAAATAAGCAATGTTGGGGCATTTGAATCCCTAAGGAACCCAATGCTCTGGAACCTGTGCCAGTACCATCGAGACCAGTTCCTTCAGCCACTTGCCACATCATTAGCTTAATATATTGCCATGTACACATGTTCAACATTTGTGCTCTGAATATGTGTACGCAATGTCCACCCACTGCATGCAGGTTGGATTTGAACCTTATTCAGAGCGCATTCGCAAGTTTTTTCAGAAATATCCAGGAGCCTGCATGGAGGCGGGCAAATCATATATGATTTATAAATATAAATATATGTACATGTATGTATGATGAGATTATGGCCTTAATACTTGCTAGATATATTATTTGGCCTTCATGCAGGCTGCTATGGGGGACGAAGCTGCGATCGATGCTCCTGAACCTGTGGTGGGTGGTGATGAGATCAAGGTTGGTTGGTGGGAGTACACGCCTCATTCCCCACCTTCTGAGCACATACCTGATTCCCAACCAGAAGATGACATGGAAATCCATACAGTTGAGAAATCTTCAAGTGTTACGGGGCTTGTTGCGATGGAGCCGGTTGAGATTACTACACCTGATCATGATGAACAGAATCATGATGCCCCTGGTGATGGCCATCAAGACAAAAAAAAATGAAGGGAACCCGTGACTCTGGGAAGCAAGTGTTGATCAGCAACCCCCCCGTTCTGGCCTCACAGCCTGCTGTGGATGGGCCTTTGACTGCAGATGTTGACGCCCAAAGGGCTTTGAAAAAAAAAATGAAGCAGGAAGCCGAGAACAAAAAGGAGGAAGCCGAAATGAAGAAACGTGAAGCTTCACAAAAGGCAATTGAAAAGGCTCAGGCAAAGCTGAATCTTGCTTTGGCCAAGGCGAAGGCATTGGAAGAGAAGCCCACCAAGAACAAAAGGCTCAAACGTAGGCTAGGTGCTGAATTTGATGCAGCAGCTGAAAATTCAGGGGCAGCAGCTTCTGGGTCTTCTGACCATTCCATGAAAGCAAACCCTCCCTCGAGCCCGTGTCCAAAACCCCGTGCCCCAAAGAAGCCCAAGAGTGTGAAACTGAGTCCCAAAGCCAAGACATTTGCAGCCAAAGCAACCTCCCCGAACAAGAAAACCATGAATGCTAGCATGGAGAAAGCCTTGGCCGCCTTGCAAACCCTCCGTGACCTTCACCTGGATGACCTTCCCTTGCCTGATGGACCTTTCTCCAAGAAGTTTCTTGCATGCATGTAAGGTTACATATTCAGTTCCTGTATGCTGTGCCAGAAGTTTGTATGAACCATGCATACGTAACATCTGTGAAATTAGAAGTGTACACGACCATCTTCAGCATTACTTAATATAACTTTGCCAAGGTCCTTCACTGTGCGAGATCCACTTGGTCGAGGATCGAACATCGGGATAGTATTGTACCAAAAATCGTACTTTGTGTCCAAGGCGAACCAGGAGCTGACCCAGAAGCACTTAGGAAAGGACTGCTATCCAACCGGGGGAATGACAGTTGTTTGGGATGACGACCCAGCTGAAGCGTGTTTCTGGCATGGTTCTAGTTTTGATTTTACATATATGTTAATTATTGCAATTGTTTTGTTGATGACTTCTTTAACTGGTTTGTCTCTGTTTTATCTCCTTCCATGCCAGGTGGAAGATTGCAAAGATCATAGCAATGTGGGCATGATATATGGTATCTGCGCTGTGGAACTGGCCGATGGTTCTGATAAAATTTTGATTTCGGGAACAGATCAATAGATCTCGGATGCAGCTTGCGCACAGTGATGTGTTGCTCACTTATCATTTTTTCATTATATTATATGATAGCCTGATAGTACTATAAATATAGATATGTATTAGATAAGATTAGATATTATTTATTTATTTGTTTGTTTGTTTATTTATATATATATATTGTGACCTTCAAATGATGATGGGCCAAAGCAACACTCCTGTGGTTGATGGCTGCGATTAGGAAATGTGTGCTCTGACATTTTGTCAACTAGTTCCATGCAAGTTGGATATTGCGCATTGCTTGCTGCCAGGCTGTGGGAACACAAATCCAAAAACATTTGAGTTTCATCTTGGGAACATCAGATCGATCATCTTTATGTGAAACTGAACGAATTTTGACATCAAGTCAAGCCTGGCAGCAGTGTGTGGATTAGATCCTGCTATGCTCTGATTGCCTCGTGCTGGGAAAACTGGGAAAACATGTGCAAGTGTGTGCGTGTGTGTGTGTGTTGACCCCACACCTCAAAACTTTAATTTGTTGGGCATATCAACTTTGAACGAGTGAAAGATCACGGTTCTGATAACATTTTATGTTTTGGGATCCCCTGGGAGAATACAGTGTTTTCTTAGTCAGACACCGTCCCCTGACAGCTTTGACCAAGTCACCAATGCTTGACCCACGCAGGTGGCAAGAGTTCCTCAAGTGCAAGCTCGGCGCTGGTGGTGCGGAATGGACGAGGTTGGGAATGGATGGCTTGTCTTATGTTTTAAAGTGTGGTATACTTATTAATCCAATATAATGTTTGTTTGGAATCACCACGGTTCACGTCGATTCTGTTTTTTGGGGTCTGGTGTCACAAAACCCACCCAAATAAAAGCTCATGATTAATTAAATCATTGGAAACACAACATGTTGGACCCATATACCCAGCCATCCTTTTCTGCAGGTGGTGATCATCAAGACCGACCTGGTGCCACCCTCTCTTATTTATGGGAAGGTGTTGCACGCCTCGGGATTGCCCTATAGTGGATGGTAATATGAACAGAAAGGATTGCAATTATCTTAGAAATACAATATATGTATATATGTCAATTATCAATGTATAGTATGGATTATGTATATACATATTCTTGTTAGTATTGGTAGGGAGGATACTGTAGTGCACCCCTTCTTTGGTGGATCTATACCCATATGTTGTTTCGACATGAACCAACAACATAGCCTTATAATTATAACCATAACCTGAATCCCAAATGGCCACTAGTTGGCATGAAATATATTTAAAATCATGGCATTTTTCCAAAATCATATGCTTACAGGTTGTTTTTCCCTTCGCAAAGGACTTCCATGGAACCCTATAAAGCCCAGAAGATAATAGTTATACTACCTGTGAAAACCAACTATTTGTGGGTTTCAGGTTGTAGGCTTTTAAAAGCCTACAAAAAAAAAAACAAAAATGAAAACTAAATCCAGCCAACATGGGCCTAACATAGACCCCAACTGGCCCAACATTGGCCTGACATACCCCTCAACCTGGGTCAAGCAAGATCAAAAAAGAACCTTCGCAAAAAGTCGACTTTTTGTGAAGGTTGTTTTTTCCTTGGGGAAATTTCCATGAAACGCTATAGCCCACCAAATGACCCAACATGGGCCCAACATAGACCCCAAAGGACATAGCCACCAAAATAGCATCAACAAAAACACATGTTGTTGGATGTTTTTTTTTCATTCGAGAGACCTGCATGGAACCTCATGCCCATATACAAATATATATGGGTAACATGGATCTCCAGGCTGTGGCGGAGTGGTTCAACCCGTTCTGAGCTGCACTTCCGATGTGGCTCAAAGTGCTTTAGATGAAATATTTTGCCTTGAATCGATCAGCATTACATCGATCACATCCATGTGGGTATCTCCAGACTAGTAATCATATATTAAATAAACCCACAGACCCCACTTGTGCTGGGCATGGCACCATTGCAGGACTTGGCTTTGGAACTTGGCACCTATGTGCGGGAATATGGTACATCATGTAGGGGTTTTAACATTGGATTCATAGGGTGGCAAACCGAACAACATTTTTAACTTTTACCTACCGGGTGTCACAACATGGCTCGACGATCGTTGGGCTTGTCTAAGCTACAATGCGCTGTTCTCCTATGCATGGGCGCCCCTCCGATATTGCATCTTCACTGCAAGTAAGATTATGTTTGAAAGTATCACCATCATGTCATCCCTTCCTTATTCCCCTTTATCTTCAGGGTGCATTTGCTGGACTTTGCCTACGATTGCCAATCTGGAAGTGGATTTTACAGGGACCGCCTGGTGGAATTGGTCAGATTGGGACATAATAATAATTATATAGATTATAGATTATTCAAATCGGTCTATTGATTTTTAATATATATATATATCTTTATTTTCAAACAACTATATAAAGGAACAATCTTTAATGTAAATAAATAAATATATATATATAACTAGACTTTATAAAACATGATTTCACCTCCCGCAATCTAAAGGATGTAGTCGATGTAGGTCATTTGGCCAGAGTGCTCAACTCACAGGTGCGGCCTTCAGCTGGCCCTCCAAGAATCTTCAGCTGGATTTTCCATGAAAGCCCTTTTCATGGAAGTGGCCATGATAGCCAACCGATTCCCATCGAATGATCAGACTTCATGGATCTTGTTCCCGTTGAACTCACTGCTTTTATATTTCGCCCACACCATGACTAGGGCCCCCATTGTTCTAGTCAGTGTGGAACACGTCGCACAAGTTTTGGTTGAGCTGCATAGTGGTCAATCCAATTTGGGAAGCCTGGTCTCATTCGCCAAGTGGTTGAAGTAGACCAGCTCATCTTTCGAAGTTGTGAGCACTGATGTCGGAAATCCTACTTGAACTTGTGATCCCACATTTATAGTCCTATCGAATCAAGTGGGTCTATTAATTTAATATATATATATCCTTCTGTCCAATCTGTTGCAGAAATGTTGGCTGTTGTTCTTCTGACCCCCATGTCCAACTATGGTAGCTTGGTCCCTTATATATATAACAAGATTTCCCTTGCAAGGGTTCCTCAGAGTGAATGGGGTCCTGGGTCAACCTGAGGAACCCTTTCAAGGGAAATCTTATTATATATATATATACATATTTATATGTATTTATTCTGTTTTTTACTTGATCAATAAGACCCCATCATCCCATCTTACAATTTTTCCACCATCAATGCAGGATCTGGAAGCTGCTGAATTTTTTTGCGGCGTTGAAAGTGTTACTGGTGGATTCCGTCAGGGGGCCCAATGGTGCAGTATCTACAGGACTGATAGCAATCTCATGCAAGTCAAACTGCATGGTCGAGAGTAAACTATGATTAAGATCCATGGAAATTACACATGATTAAGATTCATAAATTAAACTATCTTATTCCAAAAGTCTTGGACTTCATTATTAAAAGTAATCCCACCAACTTTAAGTTGATGACCTACTGCAGGTGGAGCTGGTGCCAATGCGTATCTTGTATGCATCACCTGTTTTTCTCTCCCCCTCCCTCACGAACCTGCTTTGAAACATCAGACCTGTATATCCTGCAGGCTGCTGCAAATAGTTGGGTCTTGGGGATCATGGGGATGCAAGAGTTTGGGAAGTTCGTCAAGCATGGTTTCCTGCATCTGAGGCAGGGATTTGATATTCAAAAAGAACCCGTTCTACATGATATCCTGCTGGTGTGTGGGTTCATTCAAAGTTTGGGCCTGGCACTTCGAATCAAACAGCGGGGTTTGGCATGGATGGCTCTTCCATGCCAATCTTTCACCTTTATGAGTAGCTCTGGTCACCGACGCAGCTTCTGGACTCCGTATGGCAATCTGCATATGCCCTTTGTTCATACTGGGAATTGCATATGTGCTCGCACCTGTCTAGTCATCTTGGTAGCCATAGCAAGATCTGCTAGCTTTTTCGTGGAGAATCCAGGAAATTCAGCATTAAACAGCTGGCCATTCATCAATTTCTTGATGAGTATGCCCTGGCTAAATTCTCACCGAACAAGCTGGCTACTGGCTGATACATTCGGATGTGTTTTTTGTGCATTATTTTCCCTCAAATGTGCATAGCAAGTACTGTTGGGTATTTCAGCTAGCTGCAGTGGCTACACTTGGTTTGTGTTTTCGGAAGGGAAACCTGTTGAGTGAGGTATGATCCAATCCTTTTGATCCATTTATCCTGGGAACATTTCAATCCCAGGCTTATGGGCTATTATGGCGGCTGGTCTTTAAAACCTCAATTGGGCCTATCAAATGCGTGGCTTGGTTCCTTATATTAGTATTGGGTGTTTTCCGCATTGCCCCCGTGATGTTTTTTCTTAACCCCATGGCAGCAACTCTAAACCCCCTTGCCTTGCTGTTTGAGGATATGGGCTGCTTACCTGAATCAGCCGATGTGTGGAGAGGCTCGAAAACAGTTGAGGGACAAGGCGGAGGCAGCTGGCAAAAGCTTGGTGAAAAAAACGGTGAACAAGGTCACCAACCAGGTCACAGTGACACTCATCTACATGTACATATATATAATTTAATACATAGTTTTTATATATGCTATGTATATGTATATTATATTACAATATATATATATATATATTATATGGGTATCTCGGTATCTCCTCTTTAAAGTATAACTTTTTGGGGGACAAAAATCATCCCCAAAAAATACTCCTGGCAGGGGTATTTTTTTTGGGCCAAAAAAGGGCACCTCATTTTGAGACATACTATATATATATATAGACTAAACACAATTTCCTTTGAAATTTTGTTTTATATATATATAATTATATATATAATTATATATATATATAAGTTGTTCTCTTTAAAGTGTGCCAAATTGATACATCTGGAGCACATCTCAAAAACCCATTGCTGAACATGGTGGAAGTTTTGTTACACAAACCTTTTTTCTCCATACGACATGAAACATGTGATAAACCTATACCTGGCCAGATAGTCTTGGCTTCCCTGCATGCGCAGTTGTGGGTGTTGTCCCTGCTTAAGGAGCGGATCCAAAGACCTCAAGGCTTCACAGCAGTATCCCAAGCTGTTTGGGCAGAGGGTGGCAGAGCATCATCTTCGATATATGGTATCTGTTCCTTAGCCAAAACTTGAGAATATTATTTTCCACCTCCCCCCATGGAATTCCAAGTTAAGTAGTACCTCCCAAGACTAGTCTTACCAGCTCAGGTTGAAATGACATAAAAAGAACCCCAACATGTTCATCATTATAGTGCCCTCTATGGAGTATCCATACTGTTTCCATGGGAATGTGATGGTTTCACTTTTAGGTGTTTGTGGTTTCCCCTTCCATGTGAATGGACTAACATGAACATGGTGGCGATTTAGCATCAAATTTCAAATTTCACACCTGGGTTGCAAATGCATAATATATAGTACTGGAATAGGATAATAAATGAAAAGACATCTGACCCAGAGAGATTTAAACTTTAAACCTGAGGGGGTATCTATTTCACACCCAAAAATTGCGCATGAACCCAGCCGAGAAACAAGTTTAAACTTTTTTGGGCAAGGGAACCCATTGACTAAGATAATGATCCTGTCACAGAGGTATTGCCACTGGCTAGCTAAGGACGCACCATGCCCAGATCTTGCTGGGTTTCTCCGGAGTTGTGGTTATCAGGACAGACTGCAAAACAAATGGGTTCTCTTTAGTCTTTACTCGAGAACATGGCCCTGAAAAAGAATCAATATTTAATATTATTAAAAGGTGTTCATGAAAGTTTGACCCCATAGTAGTCTTAAATTTGGGACCAAGAGGTGCAAATAATTTACGATTCCGGCCCATTCCCAGTCAGCAAGATGTTGCCAGGAGCCTCCACGTGATTGCTGGAAGTTTGCAGCCGTGGAGCCGATGGTGGACTTCATGCATGCTGCAATCCGCTCTGGCTTCAAGGCAGATCCAGATATCCCATTGCAGATTGAACCATGTAGACATGTTGCAGAGCTAGCCAGGAAGAAAGCCTTAGGAGCTTGAATTGATCAGTGGTGTAAATTTCAGATGAACCTACCAGTGGTGTAAGCTTCGATATGGTCTACATGCATATCTATATACATCGTATAGGCACTGGCTAGGCAAATTTGGAATGCATGTGGTGCCTATGCAAAAAATCCAAAATTTGGATTCGAGTTGTGGGGCTACCATTTACACGTACTACTCTTGATGTTTCAGCAGATAACTGGCCATCCAGTCGAGTAATGATTCTACGTGGAATGGAGCTTTTGCCCACTGCTGTAATGCTTGCAAGCTGCATCGGAGCAGTCATTGTCGACATTCGCAAGACGAGCTGCAAAGAGCCTGTGGTGTGTGGGAAAGGGAATGCAGGGGAACTCCAGGGTTATCACCATGGGGCCCTTGCTTGTATATCCGTTCCCAGCCATTGGCTAAATTTAATTAAATGGTTTTGTTTTGGCAGTGCGCCCACTGCAGGGGAATATATATCATGTATATCCATCAAAATGGGGTGCCCTTTTGTGGCCAAGAATAATGTGTTATTTTAGATATATGGAATAAATGCACTATACCAATCCGATTACGAAGCTAATGCATGAGTTCATCAACCAAAGTGGGTTGTTGGAATATGCAGTAAGACTCTGGTATTCAACACAGCAAAGGGTCTTCTGACAGAACACAACTCCAAATCAATCGCAGCTGTTTGCAGCTGTCATTTTGGGTGTGGAGATCTAGCTGCTGAGAAGTTTGGCCTTAGGGAGGACAGGGTTCTGGATTTTGTATGATATTTTGTTCGATATGTTTGCATGGTAAATGTACAAAACATAACAAAAAAATGTGAACCGAAAGAAAAACACAAAAAAATGTACATTTTTTGGTTGAATTTTGATCAAAAATGTAGAGTGATGCAGCTCTTAGCGATGATAGTGGTAGCGTTATTTTAGCGTTATTTTGCGTTACAATCACGTGCTGGTGCAATCCTGAGCGTTATCTTGCGTTATTTTGCGTTAAATGTAGGGACCCCAAAATGTAGACTCAAAACAGCTCCAAAATGTAAAATTCAAATTATATTTTTAAATGTAAACCCAAATCAGCTCCAAAATGTACGATTTAGAGTATGTTTCTTTATAAAATGTACAGTTTCTTCCAAAAAATGCAAATGTAGACCAAAAACAGCTCCAAAGTGTAAGATTCAGATTACATTTTAAAAAAATGTAAGCCCCATAGTAAAATTCCTTTTAAAAAATTACATTTGGGAATACAATTTCTCACATTTATATGGAAAAAAACCCAAAATGTAGACCCAAAACAGCTCCAAAATGTAAAATTCAAATTACATTTTTAAATGTAAACCCAAATCAGCTCCAAAATGTACGATTTAGAGTATGTTTCTTTAGCGGGGATTAAAACGATAGGTCCCCAACCACTCTTTTTGGGGACCTATCGTCTTCATGGTTGGTGAACATAATGTAATAACAAACCAATGTAAGATTCAGATTACATTTTTCAAAAAATGTAAGCCCCAAATCTAGTAAAATTCATGTTTTTTTACATTTGGGAATACAATTTCTCACATTTATGGGAAAAAAAACAAAATGTGGGCGCAAGTGAGCTCCAAATGTAGGATTCAAATTACATTTTTTCCAAATCAGCTCCAAAATGTAATTCCCACATCAATCCACAAATGTAGGCACCATTTAGTACATTTTCCAATTAGAAATGTAATCCATAACATATCGATTTCCATTTTTTCAGAAAAAATGAAAATGGCAATGGATTACATTTCTGTACTACGTTATGAACTGTCTTAGAACTATGTTTTTTTACATTTCCACCATGAAAACCAACAGTTAGTCTATACCCCCAAATGTCCTAGCCCGATGCCCCTGAAGGAGGTATGAAGGGTTCAAAGCCCACAGCTGCCAAGTCCATGGCCAAGGCTACGCCATCGCCCCAGGCTTGCTGGCACCTAAAACTTTATTTATCTAGAATACTTATCTGCCTAGGATCCGTATAATATATATATATATCTAGTATGCAGTGGTCACTAAACCCAAAAAACACAAATGACACTGCTCACCGGTGCCCATGCTTCCTGTGCCTCTGAAGCAGGTGAGTGGCAAAGCTTCGCATTCCTCAGCAGAGCTCTTCAATGTCAAGGATGAGATGCACAAGGTTCAGAACCGGGTGGCTCAGACAAAAGCCATCGGTGCTCCAGCTGGTCATGGTGGTGTGCCATGCCCAGCACAGATGCAGCAAGATGGAGTCTAAGAACCCAATGCCATGTGGGATCATAACCACCCCGGATCGAATATTAATTTGATATTATTGGATGTCAGTGATTATACAATTTAATGTACATTATGATTCTGCATGGTTTGTAGCCAGGTTTTCGTTTACCCCAGCTAGCTGGTGAAATGGGTTCCAATTCAGCTAGCTTGATGTTTTTTAGCACTCTTTTATCATTGTTCCATATGTTGAAGCAACATATATCTGAGGGAATGCTGCAGTGGCTACTCCAGTTCGTGGCCAAAAGCTTGGGCGAAGACCACCGTCTGGGGATGTGAAGTATACACCGATTAAATCCCCTGAGGCGAAGAAGATCAAACAAGAGCATGACGATCAACAGGTCGGATCCAACATGCAGCTGTACTAGCTGCTAATTTTGGTACCCTAAACATTCCACAAGTGAAGAGAAACAAGCTACCAAGTTTGTTTGATACCTGTCCATCTGTTTAATAAACATATATACACATACATGTTTAAAATATAACATGCTATATATTTGTGCAGGGGTAATGTGTATATATATATATATTAATACAGTCTGATTTGTTCAGCTGGTGCTCCATATCCCGGCTTCCTGGGCCCTGGCCCCCAGGTTGCCAGACCGAAGCCATCGGCAGCGCCATGGAGATCGCCTGTGTCGGTGATTGGCTCCAGTGGGGGAACCTAATACTTTCTCAGCCATTTTAGGGCCCAACCAACAAAAAGTTAAAACATTTCTTGGGAAGGGCGAATTCCTCTGGTGCTGGGGACTGCATATTTTTGATCAAACCAAGGGGATTGCTTGGTTGGCTTAGCCATGAACTGGTTGTTCCATAGGTCAATCTTCGAAGAAGAAGTTGTCCAGTACATGGAGGGTCATACAAGGTCTTATCTCTGCCTGTGTTGATCAATCAAGGTGGAAGCCGTCTCCACATCAAGTGGTTGTGTCTGCCTATTACCTGTACTATCCCAGTTGTGTAAAGGAACAATAATAATATCAATAAAAAATATAAAAACAGTTGCCCCTATTTGCGTGTGGTGATGTTCCCACATGTTGTTGAGTCTTAGAGTTCAATAGCCATAAGGCCCCAGTTTGAAGCCTATCAAAAAATGATGTTGCATGCTGAGGCCCAGGTGAACCGATGACAAGTCCTCAAGCTCTACGACGTTCATCCACAGCTACTACGGTACCATATTGGGGAGGAAGTTCGAATGTGGAGTTTTCGGATTATGTGTTTGACCCTGGGATGGAGAAGCCTGATCAGTTTACTTTGGAAACTATGGGTCCATTCAAAGCCAAGGTTTTGGAATGGACTCAAACCCAGGGTGTCTTTGACATGGATGATGGGATAGAGCAGCATGTGACAAGGGTCAACGAACTTCTCAAAATGAAAATGGGTGCTGAAACGGATTTGAAAGTGTTGCAGAATACATATGAAGACAAGCACGCCCAAATTGCCAAGACGAAAAAGGACATGATGACCAGGTTGAAAGACGAGGATCCTATCACTAGCTCTAAGATCAAGGCTTTGGAGTCATGGTGTGAGGGAAAGTTGGAGGATGCCGCGAAACCTTGCTCTGACATGAAGGTCAAGTTGAAGGAGATCGATGGTGAACTTGATGCTGTGGTCCTTACCCTGCTTCAATTTTATGGGGTGTCCATGCGTGATCAAGCAATGGATGACCCCGAGCAAGCTTCACTGATGAGGGAACTTGAAGCTGAGTTTGAGAAGTTGGATCTATCCCCAAAGAAAGTGTCAGAAGGGAATCAAGTCATGGCTCCGGGGGATATGGCTAACACTGCAGCCCTCAATGCCATTGCTTCCTTACCTGATGGGCCCCAGAAGACTGCACTCTTTGCTGTTCTAGAAGCTTCGGCAGTTACACCCCGTCCAGATGCTGAGGCTGGGGTCCTATACATCAAACCATGATATATTAAAAAAATAACAAACACCCAGTGATATAAGAAATGCTGCTTATGGTTCAAAGTTCAAACTATGAAGATACTCTCTCTATATATATTATAAATATCTACATATGCCCCGATATATCACAGGTGGAGACGAGTCCAGCTGATGAGTCCACTCCGGGCAGTGGGGAGCCTTCTCACACGGATGCTGGTGACGAGCGGCAGCCTTTGCAAACAGCTGTGGCTGGACTGAAAAGATTGGACACCACTCGGCTGGAGGCCAGGGATTTGGGAACCAAGGGTGATATCATGGAGGGATCAGTAAGCAAATATTAATATTATATATTATATGTTAATTTCATACAACAAATATTTATTCATATATAAATGCACCGTATGTAAAGATGATACATATAAAATAAGTGTGTATATATATATAATACATAATTCATCAGGTTTATCTATATATATATATATGTTCCAAATCAAATGATGAGACAATGATCTTTGTCAAAACCAGCATGGTATGCAAATCGTTGGGTTGATAAAAGCCACTAGTAGTGATCTTTCCCCCAAAGCTTGCTAGGAACAAGCTGTCCGAGAGCTCCATGCAAAGTGGGCTGGTGATGATGATGCCATCATGACCCCAGACGGAATCCACTTCATAGGTCCAGGTGGAGTGCGTGAAGATGAGGCAACACACATTCAAAGGCTAATGAGAAATGCTCGCATGAGGTTCAACCGATCGGTCACAGGATGTGGTATGTCCAATAGTGTCTCAAGATGGTTCCCAACACGTTTTCAAAGATACTTAGTTTAATATATAATGGAAGCTTATATTCCCACAATCCCACAGCTGCTGCTCTATTTGCCTGCAGGACCAAACTGCCCGAAAGCCATTGTGGATCTTTACAACTCCAGGACTGGAAGTTCCTGGGCTGCTGCGGTCTGATGCGCTAAGGGCTTGCAGTTGGAACATGTTAAAGATTAACTTGTTTGGAACTTTGTTAGTGTTTCAGGTATTTGGTTACACCCAGGGGATTCCAATTACATGATACTAGATGATAATGGTTGACATATCAGAACCATGATTGTGAAATCAAAATCAAGTCAAAAAAGGTATGATGATTTCATATCGTTGGTACAGGTTCATGTGCATGGTGGAAACATTACCAACAGTTCATTGCTTTATTTGATATATATGGTCCACCAGCTGTAAGCCACATGGTTTTTAGCCGATCTTCCATACCATGGGCGCGGGTCTCAATTTCATGGCTGGCTTAGGCAAAGACAAGCTGGTCCAAAACATGTTCGAGGACTATTTGCAATCTGGTGAAAACTGGATGCAGAGCACAATGTACGTGAACTTGACCCAGTCGAACACGTTGAAAAGACGGGGTAAACACAGAATGGTTGCTTTCAAAGACCTCAAGTCGAAATTTGGGGTTCCGTTGGCAGCCTCAATCCTTAAGGAAAAGCAGGTGCAGGAACAACAGAAACCAAAAAATGATCCCACTGTCTACTACATGCCCCATCCTGATGCACCGGACAGTGAAGATTCTTATCTATATCTATTTGATTATGATTTTTGCCCCCAAAATATGATTTATAGCTAGTTATTTACAAGTGCCACAGCGGAGTCAAAATCTATTCATCCCTGGGTAATTTTCCTTCAGCCTAGGAGTGGGCCCAATGCCGAATTTGGGATTCTATGGAAGAGGAGGATGAGCAGGAGCAATCCTTGGCCATGAACTTGAGGGCCACTGGTGCTATCGATGAGAAAGATACTAAAGGTCTGTTGCAACCGGGCTTCAACCATCAGGACCCCCAACAAGAACAAAAGTACAAACTTAACTCAGGTTTCTATACTTAGATGGGGTTGTGGGTAAAGAATCTTTCTCTAAAATGAGTTGTTCTGAGATGACCTGGGTAGTACTATGAATTCTTATATATAATGGGACGAACTGCCAAAACAAAATCAGGAATGAAGCTTACCACATGGGTCCGATAGACATGCAAAGAAATTCAAGATGGCCCTGATTCCACTTATGGTACATAATCGAATTAAATTTATCAACTCCCAGACTGCCAAGCTCCAGCCGGACCCATCAACTTGGCCAAGTGTTCGTCCCAAGGCAGAAGATGGTGGCCCCGCACATGCAGTTCCAAGGTTTTGGCACCTCCAGCGGGGGAAGTGGTAGAGCTGGGGAGGGTCCGCCTGAGCCAAAAGCCCAGCCCAAGAAGAAAGCTGTTCCTGTGTCCAAAAAGTTGAGTTCGAACATTGCTACATGTTCACAAAAGTTGACCGAAATCCTGGGGTGGCAAAGCAAATTGAAAGACAACACAGCTGGGTTGTTACTTGCAGATGCTTTAGCCCCACAAAGGTTAATTTGTTATTTTTTTATGCCCACATATCGGAACATCTTGGGAATTGATCATAGTTTTGCTAATTACATGTGGGTGGGGTTTCCCATCATCTGGATAGAATTTCATGTTTTGGTGCAACTAAACATAATTAAATAACCCTGCTGAATATCAATCTTTGTTTTGAAAAACAGATATTAAACATATGTGTTGTCAATATGCCCCACTCAGGACTGATCAATTGTTGGGTGGCTTCAAGAAGGAGTTGGACGGCCGCTACAAGTCGCTCCAGGATGCGAGAGTGGAATTGGAGAGGTTGTATGGCAAAAGGGTGGATGATTCCAAGATTGATCTTCCCGAGTTCCAGCAATTGAAGGAGGAATGCTTAGCTGGGATTCGCCAGGCCGAGGGTGCTGTAACAAGTTACCATGGCTCGGTGAGATCAATCAAAGCAGTTGTGGAAACTAGGATGCATATTATTGTTTGGGTTGCCTTAAGCCTTTGAGCCTAGCCAAACCCCTGGGATTATTCAGAAACAATTCGTTATATCAAAACTATGATTTTGGGTTTCTGGACATGAGGCGTCAAAACAAATCACACACTCAGCAGCTCCTGCTGACTTAACTAAGTCAATAGTTAATGGAAGTCATGTTGTTGAGATCTGCCAGTTGTCGCCTTGGTAGGCATCTGTATTGAAGATCCTGGGATGGGTCTGCTTGGTGGAAACCCAGATCAACTGGATAGATTGGATAGGTTTCAATGGACTCTCAATAGGTTCGAGTCATGCTGTTTCAGGCCGCAATCATCGATGTGTCCCAGCACCTGTTGCAGCATTCAAGCTGTACTATACATATATATATATATATATATATATATCATCTACCTTCAAATCCAATATATTCATACATTTTTTTATTGTATATATATGCTTATGCATCATTCAGCAGCCCAGGACCCGCCGAAGGCCAAAGCCAAGGCGAAGGCCAAGGCCATTCCCAACAAGCCTGCTGAAGATGGCAACGGTGGAGATGGAGCTGGTCTCTGCTGAAGATGGCAACGGTGGAGATGGAGCTGGTCTTCCTGATGGGAAACCCGCGGTTTGAGAGTCATGGGGCTCGTTTGTGTGTGTGATGGGGTGGTGTTAGGGCGATCCTTAACCCATGTGCTGTGGCACAGATCTGGGAATGATACAACCTACAACATCATCAATAACATATTACAACACCATGAGGTCTAGAACATATTATATGATAAATAATATTTGAACCATACCAAACCTGTTGCTTGAGATGGAACCCGTGTGCTAGGCAGCTCCTCATTTTAAATTTTGGTGGTGCTTCATTGCAACCGCTGCTGCAGCATCGAGTGATATCGAGTGCTGAATCTTTGGGAGAAAAAACAAGTTGGGCTGTGGTGAGTCCTAATTTTAAAACATAAGCCATGGTAGAATGTGCATTGCTCAATGTTGATTGAATTCAAAGACCCATTATAACCCAATTTGGGTATTTGCATTTATTAATGTAATAGGACTTCCTTTTATGGACTTTACTTTTCACCCTTTCAGTGCCCCCTCGCAGGTGCTGCAGTGAGAGATGATCGATCATCACCCCTGTATGCCTTCCTACTGAAAGAAGCGGGCCTTGGTGACACTTGTTTCCAAGTTACTGTCAACCGTGGGTGGTTTGATATGATAAATATATATTTGTTCATAGCCAGGGGATCCCAATCAGTGAAAATCTGTTTCTTCTCATTCATATGTATATATATATATATATTTATTATTTGTTTATTTATTTATACATGGTACATATATATATATATATATTTAATGAATATTGTATAATGTATAATCCCTGGTTCCATGAACAAACCAGGATTTGCAACCACACCAGTGCTGGCACCAGCTAGCTAAGGAAAATTCATTCGCGAAAACACAGAAGTTAATGCACTATGTCCGCAAGGACTTTTGAGTGACTGACAGTGGACAAGAGTGTGCAAAGCCAGTTGGGATCCCCGGTACTCTCCATCCAGCGATCTTTCAGCGAGAATAGCCATGTGTTCATGTCTATCCAAACTTGTGGCATTTGAATCCGTATCAGCTTCCTCCTGAGTAATGCTTGGTGGCTCCACCAACGACCGTGTTGTTACTGACAACTGTGCCATTGCAGGAGTTCAAACACCATGGAGTCAAACTTCAAGGGCCTTGTGCTTCTTTGTCATCAGCTGGGTGCCGTGGAAAGTTCTCTTCGAATGTTCAGCGGGATATTTTGAGGAAGGTGGTCAAGCATGATCCTGACCAGGTCCAGTACTTATACATTTTCTTTTGAAATTACCAATTTTTTGGGGATTAATCTCATGTGTGCATCCCTAATATATATATATATGGTTTAGGGATGTATACATGACTACATGTGCTCCAGCAGGTGAAAATTGATTCGATCAGTGTTCCTGTCCAAAAACAACGAGGACCAAATGGCGTAGAAAACAGGACCTGGGTATCAAAAAAAAATGTTTGTATCAGCTTTAACCCCCATATATTTTTATATATATCAAGTGAGTTTGGATGGTATGTTGGGAGATGTTGGGATTATTTGGGATTGCAGGAACCTTCCAGTGGTCATGCCACACGACTTGGTTGACTTGTTGCCCCACATTGATGAGTCTGAAATCAAGCACTATTGGGATCACCTCTCAAAGGTCAACAGCCCCCTTGCCAAGATCAGCCCCGAGAAGAACCACTACCCCCTCTGGATATGGGGAGACGAAGCACAGTATCGTGAAAATGGTGACGAAATCATGCTGATTTGCATTGGAGCTGTGTTAGACAACCGGAAACATAGCATCGAATCATGCTATCCACTGAGCATCTGTCGTTCCGATGCTGGTCATCATTAACATATGCTATATACGTTGTTTTACTGGTTAGCAAGTCATTTGTTTCTTTCGTTTCCTCAAAGATTGAAAAACATATCAAACATGATTTGTTCAAGATATGAGCTACTTCAGGAATTGAAAGCTGGGTTTCCAACCGTGCGTGGAATCCTGGAAGCTGTAACTTGCATCTTTATCTTATTTTCCCACTAGTGCTTAAAGCTAATATTAAACCAAATGGTTTTTTGGTGAAACTACGATTACCTTCCTTGCACCCATCCCTGGCCTCAGGTAGTTGCATCCTTGACATCCTTGTATGAGGATGGAGCATCTGTGCCTGGTGGTCAGCATGTGCATTTTGCGGTCACTGAAATCAGGGGTGACTGGAAGTGGCAGGCGGATACTAGGCCGACATGTTCAGACCCCATTCATGAAAATTCAAATAGGGGTCCATTGTGTGAGTGCAAGTTTAGTAACCCATCAAATCGATATCCAGCTACAACCTGCTATCCGATAACAATAACAGCATTCCAAAATCAAGTGGCTGTGGGATCAAACACTTCGAGTCCATTATTGGGGGCCCACTAGATCTGAAATACATCTGGGGCCCTTATCCACCAAGGAATGGTTGCAGCTGACTTGTTACTATCTCTGCAAATCCCCATGTCATCTATGCCGAGTACGAGCACCAAACTATTTGACTGCACCATGCAGACTACAAGATGATTTCCGTCACACTACTGACAGCTTTATTGCTGAGTGTTGCAAGAGTGTTGATCCCAGACCCTTCTTGAGATTGAGTAGGTTTTGAGGGTTAGGGCAACATCATATATCATTAAATTATATTATATATATATATATATATATTGCTAAGTTTCGTGGGTCCAGGGTTTTTAGCCTGGAGAAAAAATAAAAAAAGAAATAAGGTTTTTTTGGGAAATAATGTTTTTTCTCTTCCAAAAAATCACGCTGTGGCAACACTGGAAAAATAAGGTCGGCGCAAAATGTATGTAAATTTGAAAAAACCCAGCAAAAACGACTCAAAAGATAGGAAACCACCAAAAACTAGCAAATGTAAGGGAAACTACGAGCACAATCCATACAGCGAAAACGCGTTCCAAAGCTTGTTTGCAGCTTAGAGCGCCTTAGTCAGCGCCTTGTTCGTTTTTTTGGGCAAAATTTGGGCGCAATCGCTTTATTGCTGAGAAATTGATTGAAAAAGCTATTTGATAAGTAACATATAAAGAATATTTTAGGAAACAGCGTTTTCACTAGCCCTCGGCACCC
>Ga0126342_10002008_pt1 | contig 30634 bp, 27 predicted proteins | sample Cyp1metagenome_FD_92528 | JGI IMG/M metagenome (GOLD analysis project Ga0126342, IMG submission 92528) | Coral microbial communities from Lord Howe Island, Old Settlement Bay, Australia - Cyphastrea 1 metagenome | ecosystem: Host-associated > Invertebrates > Cnidaria > Coral ...
CTATCCCTTTCTTTTCAAAAATCTCTCCAACTTTCTTCTTTTCAGCTTCCTTGTCCTCAGCATCTTTACATTCTGTAAGTTCATTCAACTTAGCAAAGATTGCTCTTTGGTTGTCGCTAATATGTGTTTACCTTTTCCCATATCTGACTTAGGAGGTTATAATCCACTTCCTGAGGTTTCATAAGATATATAACTATTTAGAAATTTCTAAATATGTGTTTATGTTTATTTAAAAGTCAATTATCAATTAATCCATATCATTTATTGAACATATCTGGTTACTGCGTGGAGTACCCATAACATCACGTATCATTCTATTGATGCTTTCCGTCTTTTGGTCTTCTGGTGTGATTTGCCTATTCCAGCTAAAGCTAATGCTATGGTCCTGGCTGTCCAGCTTAATGTCTCCCGTTTCATCTCTACTAACATTCATTGTTTTATCGGCTTTACTTAAATGAGCAGGGATTACAAGAGCATTTAACTCCTTTGGGGGTGATTTCTATTTCCTTTCTTAGCTGTAATTTACCCTGACAAAGGGGACAATCAAAAGTTATAAACTTACTTATTGATACTTTTTCTTCTTTATCTAGCTTAATTGTTGCTTGTTGTTGTTGGTTCATCATCTGACAGTTCATAAAATCTTCAGGCACTGCGAAATTTTCAGCATCCCATCTACAAATTGTAGTTCTTTGTCATTGATATTATACCCTCTGGTAATTTAACGTAGCTATGGAAAATCACCATTTTTAATGGGAAAACTCACTATAAATGGCCATTTTCAATAGCTATGTTAGTTTACCAGAGGGTAATGATCTGAGCTGGCTAGCTGGAAACTCCTGGTTTATAGATTTTCTGGATGATGTTCCGGTGACAATGCGAATTTTTTCGCCATGGCCATGCTTTCCAGAGGGTGTCTACCCATCTACCAGGTTGACAGTTCCAGAAAGCGTAGAGATGTTGATGTGCGGTACAAAAAACGAAGCCTTCGATGTCCGTCTAGGCGAAATTAATTGCAACTCCAAAGATAGATGTGGTTTTGTCTGATTTTGGAGAAAAACACCTGGTTTAGCACATGTTTCCCCACTGAAATTGCAACTTGTGGTATCCCCCATGTTTGAAGCCATAGTCTTACCCACGATTCTATCCTCATATCAGCCAGGGGTGTTGGAAACAACCTCCAGGGTCTGCCTCCTTTGAATATCGCTGAGCGCAGTCTGAAAAAGCACGTCCATCTCTGGATGGATCTGTTGCCTGCTCTGGGCTTCACCAGGCAGAGATGAGACCGGTGTCATCAAACGCGGCTGGCTGGAAAATCCGCTATGAATGAAAGTGTTACCCTCTGGTAAATTAACAGTTTGCTATTGAAAATTGCCATAGAAATAGTGGATTTACCCATTGAAAATGGTGGATCTTTCCAGTTCGTTATGTTAGCATAGCAGAGGGTAGTGGCAACGCCATCTACAGATGGTGGATAATTCATTGCCACATTTGATTACCGGAGGATACCTGTCAGTGGTCTATCATATGGGACTCCACCAGTGGAGTCTTCCAGTGGATGACACGTGATGTGGTTTGGCCTCAAGCCAAAACTATCCCTGAGAAACTCAACAACGTGTTTTTGGTACTAGGGTAGGTTTATAACTCCAATAACTTTGGTTTATGACGGTTTATGGTAGGTATATCTATACTTACTATGGTGTATAAACCAACAAACACAATTGGAGGGCACCACCTTGTAGGCTAATTATCTGCAAATTTCGGACTGTCCCAAGAGACCCTATCTCGTTGTGGTCTCCCTTCGCCTGATGTCCTGCACAGTTTCCATATCTTCATCCTGGACGCTGTGGTAAAATCATAGGAATGGGGTGGCAAACTGGGACATTCCAAGGTCACTTTTTGAACCAATGAGTTTAGGGTTTTCCCCAAGTTGTTTGATTGGAACTGATAGGAACTATACCAATGTGGTTTTAGCTGAAATCAAAACCAAAGAATGATCAAAAGTATGTCCAACTGTTATTGCACCCACAACAATGCAACATCTTCGATTCGTTGGTCCAATGTCTTGGATACATGGAGGAACTGCAGATCCATTGGTTAATCCTCAGGATTGCCCCATTGTTTATGGTGATGGGAAATCACCATCTTTAAGAGGTAAATCATCATGTTTATCATCATGTTTGGGCCATTTTCCATATATGACATAGCTACTTTAAATAACCAGAGGGTAATTACCCTCTGGTTACTTAACATAGCCATGGAAAATGGTCCATTTATAGATGGTTTACCTATTAAAAATGGAGATTTTCCATGGCTATGTTAAATAACCAGAGGGTATATTTCCAACCAGACCCATCTTTCAGTCTCTTGTGGGCCGCCAAAAGCCCCCCGCCTGCCGAGGTTTTGTTCGCTTCTTGCTGAACTCAGAAGTGCCAAACATCCACGTGAACCCAAAAAAAACCGTTGACAGGCTGGCACTTGATTGGTTTGACTGTTGGATTGCTGATCTTTAGACACCTATCTGAAAAAAATCTAGAAAATAGTAAACTTCAGCAAATTTCAATGCCAATTTCAGGATCCTAAAATGGAGGTACTGTATCATATAAGGGCATATTTTCTAGGGATATTCCCTTACATAGGCCTTATATAGGCCTTATATATGGTAGGTACCTCCAATTTAGGTACGAGAACCCAGGCATCGAAGATACTTTGCAGAGCCCTATCTGAAAATCTAGAAAATAGTAAACTTGGATATTTCATGATATTTCCAAATTTCCCCTATCTGAAAACTGTAAACTTAGTAAACTTCAGCAAATTTCGCATATTTCAAGTGAAACCACCCAGCTACGCGTCCGGGCCATCAAATCTGCTGTGGTGGGACCACCAGGTTCTTCGAGGCCGAGCCTAGTCACAACGTTGCGGAATTGAGCTCAAGGAACTCCAGAAAAAACATAGGAAAACATAGGAAAACATAGGAAAAAACATGTTTCTATAATTGTTTTTTAATGTGTTGTTTCCCGTTTCAGTGTAGTTCCTGTTTCTTTCCTTTCAACGGCCCATGTCCAGAGCAAAAAGAGAGTGCAGCCCGACTTGGATGTGCTTTTCTTCGGGGACCAACAAAAGTTTTAAACATCTTGCCAGTGGATTGCTTGGATTGTGTGATGGGTATGCTAAAATCATCTTCATCTTCAACCAATCCCAAAATCACAGACTGCACGCCTTCGCCGTTCCTTGTGGATCCGCTCCGCCCACATGATGGTGGCATGGGAACCCCTGCAGCTGCAAGTAGGCATGCTTTGCCAAGCCAATGCCATGAATCTGGGATGGTGATTTTTATTGGGTTGACTGCATTAACTGGGTGACAACCATGTTAATCACGGGTTAACTACTATTGGACTATTATATATATATTGGGTTAGAAACCAAGTGTTTCTATTCACAACACAAGTACACGTGAGTGGCTCGCATACACCTTCCCGTGTTAAAAGGGGTGTTTATACCAACTTCAGGGTCCATTCTACACCCGAAATTTACACGCCGCGCAGACCAACTATAGATTTCCAAAAAGCAGATATATCAGATATACAATCTCAATACCATGAAAAACCCGTATTATTCACAATCACCATTGTAATTACATCTACTTTGCGGCCTATTCATTTAGATGGCGCTTATGACATGGCAGGGGGAAACTATCCATTAATTTAGATGTGTATAGAAGCGAATGGTAAATCATGACCGCACTGGATGAGTTGTCCAGCTACCACCATGCCCCGAAAAAACCTGACAATCTCTGCGCCTGTCCAGAAGGGCATTGGATGTGCGACTCCACATCGCACCGGGCTTTTGTCCTAGATCGATGACCAAAACAAATCATGTGGCCTTACCAAATCAAGTTGTTGAACGTAGCCAGTTAGCAAGTACACAGAATTAACCCAACTTTTATTAGCCATTTTTATCGGCCCAATAAAAAGTGCGACCATGTGACCCAATAGGCCCACGTTGGGGTCGTTGTGATCATGACGAATGTGATCCACGTTCAAAGGATCTTGACCAATTTCAGCATCCTGTGTAGGTGTGAAAAAATGTGTTGACACTTAAATGTGTTGGCTATTCGGATGTATTCGGTTTTGGGTTGATTTACCACATTGCCCAATCATGACGCCTACTATCACATACCCATGCGGCCGTCTTTGGGGTTTGAAATCGGGTACCTCCCGCAATGGTACTGGAAACGGGCAGAGTGAGCCAACAAGCGCCGCAGCATCCAAAAGACAAGGAGGGGAGACAAACCTGAGAAGGCGAACACAGCATCTGACAGCGAGGTGGGCACACGTTGGAGACACACTCTTGACAGGACCCAACACTACCCGACACAACACCACACAACACCACACAACACCCAAACAACCGCTTGACAGCAACGATCATGCGATCACACAACACCAAGACAGGCTCATCACGAAAACAACCCAAAAAACAAAAAATCAGCCCAACACAACCCAAGACCTGACACAAAAACAGACACAACAATAGAAAACAAGAGACATGAAATGGCATGCTGGGAAATGAATCCCTTATCCCTACATATGCCCTGATAGGGTTCCATCCAAAGCAAAAACAAAAGGGGTGGCTCAAGTTCGACCTGATAAATCACTGCGAACAGGAGGGGAGACAAACAGCTTCCCCGGAAAGTTCTGATTGAGAGTTGGTTGATGAAAAAAGATAGGAACCACCTGTGTTTGAACGGAAATATCATGGCTTTCTTGTAGCACTTCCCCTCAAATAGACAACCGGTACTTGCCCAATTTGTCAGTCACCTGGAATATGGTGAAATCTCCTGGATTGTGCCACTCAAAGAATCCGATTACCAAATCAGTCCCATTTTCCATTGTCGCATCCTTTCTGCATTGATTCCTAAGCGCCTTTTTAGGGCGAGGGACTGAATCACCTTGGATCCACCTCTTTTTGACCATCCCCTGGACCACCCGAAATGGCGACCGACATTTTGGACACCAAAAAACACTCCGGGTTTTCGCTGTGGATTTCCCGAAAGATAAAAGTATATTCATTGATATTCATATATTACTATATATCACTATAGATTAAAACATATCATATTGTTTTCTTACTATGTATTACTATAAACATACATTGAAAGATACAAAAAACTCTCCAACACAACGTCCAAGGTTTGAGAGCTAACCCTTCTGTCAACTTACGATTACTTACGCGAAAAACGTGGCGTCCGGTGACAGTTGGATGGTGCCGGTCGAATTCGGCCGAATTGCCACATTGCCATTGGAACATGGCGCGACTGCTGCCGTCTGTCGCCGGGGTCGTAGCCACGAAGAAAACAGCAGCAAATATGGAGTTCTTGCAGCATTCGAAATGACGAAAGAAGATTTCACAACCCTTTTCTCGACCTTAGGATCTAGCAAGGTATGCGACTTCGCTGTGGAATTCCCATGTATCTGGGTAAAGTATAGTGATTCATCATGGTGATTTATATAATTACTGTAATCTGTTGTTATTTTCGTTTCTTTGAAGGGGAAGCACCACCATAATTCTTGAATCAGAAATCAAACTCATCTTGGGGTGGCTCCCCGATTTTGAGAAAAACCATCATCTCTGGTGACGTTGCCTATGGTGAGTAAGTCAAAGCCCGGAGACAAACGATGGCAGGGGCCGGACGTCACAATTCGGACTTACTCCGACTCGCTGAAGCAGGAAGCCCTGAAATAAGCGTGGAAGTGGATAATTACCCGGTTTTCTTGGACTTTCCATGGAATTCATGTTGAAATTTGGGGGGAGTCCATTTTTCTGGTTGTTTCAAAACAGTTCCGGGTTGGTTTAGCATTGACCACAACAGAAAGTTGAAGCAGGACCGTGTCACAGCGACCTTGGAGCCTTGGAACCATAGCTTCCCAGCGAGTCCGACATATCAGGCATGTCAACGCCTTCTTGTGCCATCTGGTTATGACTAACAGTTCGCCATGGAAAGATCCACCATTTTTAAGTTCGGTAAACCATCTATTTCTATGGGCCATCTATACCATGGCACTGTTAGTCATAACCAGAGGGTAAGGACCATGAAATTCAATGCCGGGTACATCCAGGTGCCGACTTCGGAACGATCGCAATCGTAATCATCAAGACCTAGCAGATCTTCCGCTTCAAAACGAATGGACTTGATATTTGTGCCCGTTCGCTGTCCCATGCTGTCCTACTGGATGTCGAACCACTAGTTGAGTACATATAAGTGTGCATATATATATATATAAACATGTATATATATAAACAAGTAAACAATTATAGTAAAGACATAAGTGACAATCACATCTCAAAGCTAGTTGCCCCCACCAAAAAAAAAGAATGGATAGTTGCTGACCCTCATCTTGCAGATAGCTGGCGATCCTGTGAGCACCCTGAGCACCCGGCCATGCCTACAAATCCCCCGGGACAGCAGCGGGCAGAGTGGGCAGAGTGGGCCGGGCCGCAACGGCCCGGGTGTTCAACGTGTGATGACTTGTTGGGTCACAAAAAACAAAATTGGTCCAAATACATCTGTGGTATGACACGGCAATCACATCCCTGAATAATCTGAATAACACTACGAAGTTAAAACATGATCAACACATGTGTACTTGATGGAACAAAAGAGGTCTGAGTTTCTTTCATCTCATTGGATTTCACCCAAAAACAGCGATGCCTAAAGATTGTTTCCACCATGGGACAGGTTGATTGGACACCTGCCACATCTGCCGTCCAAGTATTCAGGGACTGAAGGCAACCTAGTAAGGGCATTGGCAGCAGCATAGCACTGCATTCCGACTAATAGCGCTTCTAGACTGGGAGGTGCAAAATTCGCTGCAATGTTTGTCTGCACCTGTCAAGCGCTAGGAAAATCAAGCAGACTTTGTTTCTTTGTTGAAAGACTGCAGGGTATCATTGGATGTGACCAAAAAAAAATCCACCATGTATGGCTTTTCTTGGCTGCAATACTGACCCCAAAAAACCGCAGTTTGAGAACCGAATCGGAGATGGTGAAGACGTGTCTAACAGAATTCAGCAGATCTTATTTCCGAATATGTGTCCTTTCCTTGTTAGATAGAGTCGTCCTCATTCTTGTTGATTGAACCACCATTTGTGTGGGGAAACACAAAGGAACCTTTGGGTTGGGTCACCACTCGACCGTTGGTATGATCCTCACCAGCAATTAACGACCGTTGGCCTACCCAAATTTCTCCTTGCCTATCGTTTGGCTTGCGCCTGGTGAAATCTGACCGTTTTTCGACTGAAATCCCATCGATGATCATCTTTTTGGGGAAAGCGAGGAATGAAAATGGGATTTTTGATGAATTCCCCCATGTTTCAGATGAAAACGTCTTGATTCATCGCCAGGAAAGTTGCAAAATAGGGCTGCCCTATTTAATCATCCAGTTTTGATGTTCGGATTTTCCATAAACTAAACCATCCAGCTATTGGGGTACCCCCAATTTAGGAAACCCCCATTTTTTATAAATCTCTATGATTATAGAACAATAATCATCAGTAATCTCCCCCTCATCCCCCGTTCATATTCATGTACATCCCCAATGTTTTTGTTCATCATTCATATGTTCGAAGGAATTTCTGATATGGCAGTGAGTCAAAACCCTGGTACCCCTGGTGAACCTCAAAATAGCTGGTAAATGGATGTTCATCCCCCTAAAAATGGTATGTATAGGTATTGATCCATAGCCATATTCATCTTCCCGAGCTTTGCACATCGGCACAGTGCCGGCACATCGGCATCGGCTCACATCAGCTGGCACATCTCACGAGTGGAACAGGAGCTCACATCAAACCTGGCCCCAAAAAGGACCTGGTGATCCTGGTTGGAGCAAAATGTCATGGGATGATGCTTTTAATCGGACATGTCTAATAGAAAGAAAAGGGCATGTTGAACATTGTTTATCCCATGAATACACGATGATTGTTCATGGAAACTGTTTGTGGAAATTGATGATACACCATACAGCAAAACATCTCTTTGTTCATATCATTAATACACCATGATTGTACTGCAAATGATGTCCTATATTCACCATCAAAAGTCGGGCGTCGGTGCGCTGGTGCTGGTGAGAATCCTACGGCCTGTCATCACCATCGACGGAGACACAACAGCTGGAGATATGGATGGTCTGGATGGTATGTCAAGCCTGTATGTCAAGCCACAAGTTTCAAGTTGAGCACATCCCTATTTTAAAAAATGCGACCTGAATAGACCTGGATAAATAAATCAGATACCGCTTTTTAAGGGATTCCACCTGGCAACTTGCGGAATTCAGCCATCAGGGTCCATGGGGGGCGCCTTCAATGAATCCCGAGCTGGAATCCATTCATGTCCAGCGATTAGACAATGCTCAAGTTTTCCAGTCAGCTTAAAGGACCGGAGGGTATATCAGTATATCCCCATTCTTGATGATGCTTGTTGTTTGTTTTCCCCCATCATATTTCTGCTTCATCTTTGATGTTTGTTGAAACCCCCAACAAACCCCGTTTCGTTTCGGTGGCTCAAGTCTTCATCCGCCAAGGTCAAATGAGAACCCCCCGCCTCTCACTGCACATACGACGATCCGGCAAGTCATAGTAGTAGTCCTCCGTCATCTCAAGCCTCAAAGCTTGGAGGGTGTCGATAGAAGGGCTGGAACTGAGCTCCCCAGGGGCGCGCTGCTCTCTTTTTTTTGCAAAGCCATGTTGGAAAATGTGGGAATTGTAAACCAAAATACAGTTTTGAAAGAATTCGACATCTTTCTTTGTTGATGATAAATAAAAGAAAACAAAGATCTGTATCATAGATCTGATTTCGAAACAACAATTTTAGACGCAACCACCAAATTGTGATATGACCTGCCAGATGATGTTTCCAAAAACCTGGGGTACCCAAAAAATCACCAGAGTTCGATAAGGCCTCAAATTTTTGGTGACGTAGTGATAGGGACTTCCAGGCGGAAACTTCACCGTTGATAGTTCAGGTACCTAAATTGGAGGTACCCAACATATATGCTTGGCTTACCGAAGGCCAAAATTTCGATACAAAAAGGATGGGTCAAAAACGCGGCTCTTTAAATAGCACAGTCTTTTCGGCTCCGTTTTCCGTGGCATGGCCTATTGACAATAATTGACAATCATGTCTGCTGACAGAATCCAAAAATATTTGTTGTTTAAATATCTTGGTGAATCGTAGTTTTTCATGTTGGTTGATTCCCATGGGGTAAACTTACAAAAAGATGTGAAAAGCCCCATGGTTTCCCAGAAAATGATCTACAACCAGGTGGATTTTCCAGATCCTGCCACCCTGGGCGTTCCCACGTGCAGCGCGGTGTCTTGAAGGGCGCATAGAGGCAGATCCATTGATCGTTGCGACTTGGCCTTGACGAGGAATTCCACATGTTTTTTTACCAAAAGGAAAAAAACAAATCAGATGGGGATGAAGTAAATGGATATGAATGAGTCATTTGCTTCTAGAGATGTTTTGATCATCTATATAAATCAGCCTGAACTTTGGTTTTGAACCGATGCAACCATGGGGGTAATGGATTGATTTCAACAGAAAACAAAGGAACACGTCCCCTTAAACATCGAGAAAAAAAAGTCTGGCAACCGATTGAATCGGTTACCTGACCTTCATGACCTTCATGATTTTTTTTGGTGTCACTTGTCAGTGTCGCTGGTTTTGTAGTTATATAAACCACTTGGGGATGGTTCAAAACCATCCATCTATGGGTAATATATGGGGGAGGGGCTATAATTGGCTTTACCACAAGCCCATATTCAACACAACATGGCGGAGTAGTCAAGGGCTAATTGAGGAAGTTATGCCGTCTCAATGTAGAACCAAAAACATATTCACTCCGAATTTACATGGGGCACAAAACGATATCAGTTGATGTTCAACTATGTTTCACCATATCAACTATTTATCCTGGGAATATTCATCAATTATATCAGTATCAGTTGTCCGTTGAGTATATAATGTATATAGAGGTTTCCTGAAATAGGCCTACCCTTAAATCATCCATTTTCGATTGGGATTTTCCATGAAATCAACCATCCAGCTATTGGGGTACCCCCGTATTTTTTCTCCCCAGAAACCATTCGGACGATGCTTCCGACGTCACCTCGTCGCATAGAGGTGCACAAACTCATCCTGCGGGATTCAAAATCATGGTATCATCACCATGAGAAAATCGTGGAAATCAGTGGGAAAAAAAAAACTGAAAACTGGGTATACCGAAATTATACGCATAAGTTGGTGATAAAACTGGGCCATACGTTTCTTTAATCACCAACTTATGGGTATAATGTCGGTATAATCATGGAAAAAAACACCATAAGTTGGGGCATAACCATGTAATTGTGTTGCAACGATGTTTGTTATGTACCCCCAATTTATCGGAACTGAAAGTCGTGTGACTTTGCAGTTGGGTTTTTTCATAGATTGAACAAAGCATGAGTTGGTTCCTGAGTTGTTTCCATCGCTACGTGCCAGATACTCATCTTTAATGATTGTAACTCATTTTCAGTTTTCTGCAGGACCTTTCCAGTCCAAAGGTATGATTCTTTTTGATCATCGCAGGTACGCCATTGAATTCATTCATATGTTTCAATCACCAGGGGAACCTCAAAAACAGTGCAATCTGAGCCAAATCATCCCCTAACGAGGCCCACGAGGCCATGTGATGGCATAGGATGGCCCACCTCCCCCGGACTCCTGGCCCACCTGAACCTTCAAAATGGCCTCATAAAGAGAGGGATGCTGTCAGCATCTCATCCGAAAATCAGTGACTTTCGATGAGAAAAAATGACCAAAACCCTGGCAGCCATGAAGCTAGTCTTGGAGCTACATTTTTAAAGAATCAACAAATGATCAAACAGATGTTGACCATCCAAAGTAGGGGTCACGTTACGGTCACCGTTGGCATCTGAGCTAACCGCCTTGCGTGTGAGATCCCCTTGGAAATCCGTGACCCTCCAGTCTTCCACCTCCTCCTGGACGGCCAAAATTTGTGAGGATCACCTTCCTGGACTTGCCATTGAAAATGACATTTTCATCTTCAAACATCATACCAACTTGGTGATTAATGGTGATTAATGGTGATTAATGGTGATTAATGGTGGTTAATGGTGGTTAATGGTGATATTCCATCAATCACCATTAATCACCATACTGTATATTCCACCAAATATGATGTTAATTATGTACCCATCTAACCAATACACCCACGACTGTTGGCATCATTTTTTCTGCCCCGTGTCGCCTCCAACTCCTGCTCGACACGCGCCCGGAACAGGTCCGCCACCATTTGCGCCTGCAACAACTTGAAATCGGGATTTTACCAACAAGAACGGAGGTTTAAGCAAGACAAATAGGGATTTAAGTGGAAACACCGCTGGCAGAAACCCACATGAACACAAGGACTGGCAAAAAAAAACTATCAAGGACTTCACACTGCTCTGCCATATTCAGCTGGATCACACCATCCTTGAACACAGACACAAGTGACACAAGCATGTGAAGTAAATCACCGAAGGTGCAAGGCTGTGCAAGGATTTGGATTTGGTACAGTTGCTGCAACCTGTGGCATTCTCAGACTTTTGCCTCGCACTCTCAGAGTCTCAGTCAGGAACCGCTCAAGATTGGTTGACCAAGTTGACCCGCTGACTCTGAGAGCCTCCATTTTCAGATAGTATCCAAGGTTTCCCTCCGTCATCAAGGAAGTTCCCTTTTTTATGCACAAAAATCAATAAGCACATCAAAGAACCTTTGAACAATGCGCAACTTTCACAGGTTCTTTCAATCTTGAGCCATCGCCAGGGAAAATCGGCTCTGTCCCCGTTAGCTTTGAGCTGTGGGTGCAACAAGCCGTTCAGGTCCTGCGTTCTGACAGAAGGGTCCAATGGTCCAAGTTCAAATGGGCACAATATGTCCCACCCTCTAAACCTCGGCTGCTTCCTTTGAAGACGTGCCGGAGTACAGAAGTGGATTGTTCATCCGGATCGTTTTTGGCGTTTTTGGATGGAAATTGAAAGCTCTTTCTGATCACAGCCATCGCTTCGACTTGCAACGTCTCACCAGTGCTCCGTCAAGCTCAGTATGTGTTAGTCAATTCAATGAAGAATCTTCGATGTTATCCCATGATAGACAAACCGCTCGTTCAGGCGGGAGTTCCGAAGTAAAGACCATGATTACTGCTTCTTGTTTCTGAATCTCTGCCCCGACAAATCATGCAGGGACTGTTGATCCAGGGTTGCCTACAGCCAAATGTGGCTAAATGGACATGGTTCCCCTACTGATTTGCTCCCATGAAATAACCGCGAATATTCCTGTGTCAGCCGCTAAATGACAATCAATACCTATGTCAGTTGCTTATCCGAGTATCTTGACCTACCTGTTCATGTGGTATCTTACCTCTCAAGTTTTGTTGGCTCAAGGCCAGTCAATTCTCTCACGTGCGCCGCACAGGCACAGTAGCCCGCAGGGTGGCCCGCAGGACCCCATATTTCGCACATAATAAGGATATTTGGCAACACATCAAGATCTTTCCAGGCAAAATCACTTCGGGTTGGGCTTGATTTTAAGATATTTAAGTAGCAACCCTATAACTAACCCTTTCGATAGGTGCCATTGGCCAACGGTCAGGTCCTGCAACTTTGGGGCAGGACATCACTCACTTCGGGACGAACGGCCTTCCATAGCTCCTTGATGCGGCTGTTTTGGCGTTTCATCAACGGAGGAATTGACAGTTACCTAAGATGTCAACTTCCCCAGTTGCATCCTTGACTTCACATCATTGACAGTTACTGGATATATCTGGATATAAAACGGCTTTTCGTAGGGTTGATAGTATGTTACATATGTTGTATCATCCAAGCCATGGGCAAGCCACGGCTTGACCAAAACCAGATCCCAGCTGCCATCTCTCAAGAGTTTTGCCAGGCAAACCAACATTTAACTTCAACAATAGCTGTTGGAGGATGATTTTCTGAGTTTCTCGTTGGGATCCCATCGAAATGACGCAGGTTGGAACTCGAACTCACTGCTCCTCGCTGCGATTTTCTGGGAGCACCTTGGACGCATGGAAGACGCGGCCGTGACTACAGGAGAAGTGGAATTCCATGCATCATATCGACGTATATCGCACAGAAGTGGGGCAAAAATGGACCTGCAAATGGTTCCTGTTCCTGCACATCTTTGGGGCATTTGAGATCCCGGTGCCAGAGTACACCAAGGATATCAGACAAGGGCACCATTTGGGCACAACTCGGCCATCCATGATCACCGAGGCACTGATGCTCCGAGTCCAATGTCCTGCAAATGGTTTCCCAACAAAAATGGTAAGCTGCAAGAGCCCAATTAAAAAAAAAACGGTAAGTTGCAGCCACATAAATAGTCCCTTTTCATGGGTCCACAAACTGAATCAAACTCAATTCTACAATGTGAGGCCCCCCAGTTATAAGTTGGTTTAGATTCGCCCCAGTAACTATAGTTATAAGTACCAGAAACCATAGTGAAATTGGAGTTATAAACCAACTTAGCTATCTTGGGGGCCTCACATTGTAGGGGACCTTTTTACAAACGTTCACCAATCCCTTCCAAATTCTCCTGGTTCATGCGAGGCAGCTGGGATTGCAGCCTCGGAACACGTTGTCCCATTGGACAACACCAAAGCGCCAAAATGTTGCTGTGACCAACAACAAGCGGGCCGAACAAGAAAAAACAATGGCATGGCAAATATATATACATATTTATAGATACAGATATAGATATAGATATAGATATACATATACATATATTTCTATATATATATATATTATTATTATTATTATTATCATTATTATCATTATTATTATTATATATTTATGCTGAAGCTACTCCCACTCCCACTTACCAGTCATGGATAGTTGCAACCCCATCATCCCATCTTACTGCCAGGTCTCACCTGCGAAGATCGAGGGCGGTGCAGTGGTCCTGGACGCGAAAATCATCGAACGATTGCTGGGCGATTTTCCAGCAAACCATTAATGCAAGATTACCTCAGTTTGAAGACAACCAGATGAGTATTTCGCAAGTCAATGCAAACAAAAGGTTTAATGGTTGATATTCACACTAACCAGGTTAGTAGTAAAACTGGTAGCGACTAAACCTTTTTTTTCAAACAAAATTAGTATTGAACATCATCAGTCATAGCCAGATTGGTTCGCACGAACCATTAGTCCAAAACATAGAGCTTGGTCAAACCGGATTTAAGTAGGCTTAAATTCAACCTTTTATGTTACCATCTGGTTATTTAACATAGCCATGGAAAATCACCATTTTTAATAGGTAAACCATCTATAAATGGGTCATTTTCCATGGCTATGTTAAATAACCAGAGGTTAAAACTGGGAGATGATCTATCAGAATCTATCAGTAACTGAGTTACATATGTTAACATATTTTAACATCATATTTTCTATCAGTATTTTTTCCTATCGGGAAAAAAGATGTAACAAAAATTTCAGGAGAAGATGACCGGGGACGATCGTTCCCAAGCTCCCAGAAGCAGTTGGAAAAAATGCATTCTTTGTTGGCGGCGAAATTCACAGATTTTTATAAATCCTCGTGACTTTTCTCGTGACTTTTCATCTCCTGTTGAAATCCATGTTAAGCGCGAATCAAATCTTGATTGAGGTGGAAAAATCACCATGAAATGAACATATTTGTTGACGGAAAATCCCCGTTTTTGTTGGTTCCTGTCCTCAGAATAACCCATGAGGCACGACATAAACCCCTCATCACTGAGCTGCTGTTCCTTGACGACAGGAGCGTGTGCAGCTCAATGTACGGCGTCGCCAGACCTAAGGGTAAGGGTTCAAATCCACTTGTGGATTTGCTTTTTGATGCTTTTGTTTAAAGTCTGGAGATCAGAAGAAGCATGTCCAAACCGCTGCAAACAACACCCACTCATCTAATGCAAGCAGTAGATGGCGGTTGATCTAAAATTGTCTGCAAACGGCCATTCTTCGCGAATAACAAAATTACTTTCGCGAATCTTTCTCGAAACTGTCATTTATCTTTCGCGGGGTCTCATGTTAAAAATCCACAAGAAATGACGTTGGCGAAGTCAGGAAAAACTGTCGCGGGGCGGCCTTTGTTGCAACCCTGGCGGCCTTTGTAATGGACAATCTCTACATGGACCGATACGGATCGACAGATGATGCAGAAGCTGCTGACTACCGAAGGTCGACCTGTTTACAGAAGCTAAGGAAGAAACGAGTGGAACGAGCTTCACAAAATAGAATTCACTTAAAACAACCAGCTAATCTGCAAGAAAATGAAGAAGAATTGATATTGACATGATGATTCTATCATTTCCAGTATAAATGTTTAAAAAAATAGTTTGCTATTCCATTGAACGAAATTGAAAATACCAAGCCCTGCTTCCTCCGGCACGTGCTTGGTCCCCAACCAGGCCCTCAGTGCCCGCAGTTCCCAAGGGATCAGTTGGCGAGCCCTGTGTCGGCAATGAGGCGACCTGAGGCGACCGAAGCGGCAAAGTTGGCTGAAATCCATTGAACTCCATTAACTATAGTTATTTGCGTATCATAAACCATAGTGAAATTGGAGTTATGTTCACCAACTGAACGCTATCGAACGGGGGCCCCACATTCTAGATTTTTTCTGGTGTTTGGTGAAATCCTCTTAGTTGCTGGTCAACTCATGTGAAAATCAGTCGAATCATCCATTTCTGAGATGCCCACGTCGCTAGGAGATGGCATGAGCTCATTACCTTAAAATAATTTCTGGCAAAGCGGCAGTCTCGCAGAAACCCATTTATGGAATGTATTGGATCTGGGACTCATTGAGAGGGGACCCAAATAGAGGAGATACCTCCTGGGGGATGGGAGTGTAGCAGATACCTGGAAACAACAGCAGGGAAAAGGACGACTAGACGCGAGTCGTTCAGCAGTGAAAACTAAGCCAACTAAGAACTTCCGAAACCGCTTTGCTTCTATAGATTTGGTCACTGGTTTATGGTTCATGCGTGGTCGTATGGGTGGAGGCCAGATGAAATTCCCCAGAGCGTACAGTGGTTTCCCAGTTTTTTTAGAACCATTTCTGCCTCCTTTTTATCGTCATTTTCCAGTTCCACTACCACTTTCTGACACCTCTGGGGCCACAGACAAAGAACTTGAGTGAACCTGAGGAACAAAGGATCCAGCCAGTTCTGGTGCGAAGATGTGCAAACCCGAAGATCTCATGGGTAGAAAAATGTTGTCTACTGTAAATGTTCCTTAACAACCAACCCAATCCCACTCTCATCGGTGGCTTAGTCACTGGTGTCACTGGTCCTCCCTCCAAGGGGACGGTAAATGTTAGGTTCAGTTCTTCATTATGCCTTGACACTGGTTTTGACTTCTGTGTGATGAACATTGTGGCAGATGTGGTAAATCCAAACCACCAAAACAATGATTCTCGCATGGCTACACTATGCCCAAAAAAAAGTGCGAAGTAATCCAGACTCCACATGTCCATTGAGAAAACCGGTCGCACCTGAAGGTTGAATAGCCCAGCTCTAAAGCCATAGAACCCAGCGACGCCACGTCCTGATCATCGATAGCCAGGATCCAATAGATATGGGAAGTGAGGATAGAATGGGAGATAAATGGTATCATTATGTAGTTTAGTTACCTATTTTCAATGATACTTCCAAAAATAAAGAAAATTGGCTATTAGGTTGGCAATGCTTATCAATGGATTGGTTTTCCAGTAAAATCTAAAGGAAATCTCCGAAACCATTGTTTTATCATCAAATAAAGGGGTACACTTGGAACATGTTGCCTTCAACAAAATCTCGGACAATCTCAAGCATTCATCTGAAAAGAAGTGGTATTCGATCCAGTATGCCTTCAAGGGGTTCACTTTTCTTTTTCTTGCTTCATATTTGGAATGGTCGTTACTTACTTTCATCATGATAATGTCTTCGCGGAATTGACTTCTATCATTTTCTATCCCTAAATGTCCCAATACAATCTCAATAAAAAAACGCCCATCAGCACAGTAGTTGCTGAAAGTTATGGAACATGAAAATGATGATGACAACAACCATGAGTTTGATGTTGATGATTCACATTTTTCGTTGATCTCTTTGATGACTACAATCACTGGCTATCAATGGCTTCAATCTCCAGGTCGACCGGCAAGCTGTGTGGACGACCGGCTATGTAAACTTTTATGGATAACCCACGAATGTTTGTGCAGTTTCAAGCTCTTGAATGCTCATGGGAAGGATCAAAAATGACCAGACCAACAAGGTTGGCCGTGTTTTGGTTTCATGGGTATAATGACTATATCATGGGGTATTAATGGTATTACGGTATCATCATATCCATATAATGGGGCATTAATGGGATAAAAAGTCATGGGATATTTTATTCACGATTCCATCCATGACTTTTTTGTTGATCCAAATGGGATTCAATGAACCTACCGTGGCAGCGTGGCAGCGTGGCATTCCTCCATTGCTCTGAAAGCAGCTACTTCCACAGCACACTCTTCCTCGGGCGAAGTAAGCTCCTGAAAATTCTGTGGACAAACTGGGCATGTTTGAGCCTACGGATTGAAAACCGAACCAGCGTTTTGTAGTTTTTTTTTGAAGTCTTCATATGATATAGTGGGGTGGGGTGGGGTAATAACGTACATGCTACGCTGCTGCAAGTTCTCTTGCACTTTCATATATACGTCATGCTATGCTGCGGCAAGTTCTCTTGCACTTCCATACATACCTACATGCTACGCTGCGGCAAGTTCTCTTGTACTTTCATATATATGTCATGCTACGCTGCTGCAAGTTCTCTTGCACTTCCCTACATACGTCATGCTACGCTGCTGCAAGTTCTCTTGCACTTCAATACATACCGACATGCTACGCAAACAAAAGGAATCAAGCACTTGTGAAGAACAAAGAGTGAAGAACAAAGAGTGAAGAAAAAACGAAGGAAAAAAGTGACGGCCGCTGTGGTTTTGACAGAAATTAGGTAAAAATGGGCGCCCAAAATTTCTAGAAAAAACTCTGACACCTTCACATGAAACAGTCAAAAAATGATGGATTTTGTGGGACGAAAGAAAAGGTCAGAAACACACCCTATTGAAATGTGGCTTCGATAAACAACCCGCCGGGATGTTTGACTCCAAAAAAATTGGAATTTACCCAATTTGCCCGCCATTTTTAAGGCTGGTTTGACCACCAGACCTCCGACAAACACATTGGAGGACTAAGAAATCAACATGTGGATTTAACCAGCAAAAAGAATGGAAATTGACCATCTAAAATCGGAACTTACTCCACCAAAATGTGCGTATTACCAACGAAGCTGGGGGGTATGGGTCAAGTCCTTGGGTAAAGACAGTCTGGTTACTCGAACTTGAAGAAAATCGTTGGAATCCAGTCCAATACAAACAGAATATCTTACATATCTGGTTGGTGGTGCAATAACCATCTTGAAAAATGAAGTTCGTCAATGGCAAAAAATGACATCCCATAGATGGAAAGTAAAAAAAAAACATGTTTGAAACCACCAACCAGTGATTATTACCCATTATTAACCATCATTAACCATCATTACCCCATACTAAACCAATGTTCCAAACATTTCCAAACCACCAACCAGTGATTTATGATGTACATTGTGGAGTACACTGAGTACACACACACACACACACTTTTTCTGGTTTCCAGTGACATTCCAATCATCATCCAGTGACTTCACCTGCCGCGGCGTCGCAATCGCTGCCAGCACGATCTGCCGGTCCAGCCTCGGCAGACGTTTGTCTGCGATCCCGGGATGGGAAAAAAATGCAAATGGGCCATCCTATCACTGGCAATGAAAAATGGTTCATGTGAAAAAAAATAACTCAATATGAAAGGATATTCAGAAGAGAAACTACGTAAAAAAAAAAAAAAAGTGTTTGCTGGGGAAGGGTGTGTTTGGAGCAAGGGAACCAGCCGCAACAAAAGGTCTCCAAGCAAAAAAACATCAAATTTGCCCTAAAAGCGAAATCAAGAGAATCTTAGCTGGATGAATGCTACAAAGAAACTGCAGTACCCAACCCACAAACCCAAGCATCATGTGGTTAATTTCATATGCCATTCGATCCTCATGATATTCCAATATACTAATATATATATATATATGTCATTGTTCCCTACATCAATGCAATATCATGGGGATTGATAATAATTAACATTAATTAACCATGATAATAGGGAACATCATGTAACTAACCATGATATGCCATCAATCCATCATTTTTTGGCGGATCATCATTGATGATCCCGAAGGTGATCTTTCATATCCACGAAAATCATGGAAAATCATGGAAATGATGGGGAAATCATGGAAATGATGGGAAAATGATGGGAAAATGATGGAAAATGATGGAAAATGTACCGTCAGGTACTGACTGTTACATTGCTATTGAAAATTGCTAATTTCAAATGGGGATTCTTCAGTTCGCAAACTGTTAGTTTACCAGAGGTAATCCCATATCCATTGGTTACGTTCCCTTGAATTCTTGAACCCGTAGATAGCGCCAAGAGACCGCAAATGTGGCTCCAAGTATCTTAAGGCCTGGAAAGTGATGGGTTCAGGTGTTTCATCCCACCAACCCCATTAGCGCATGTGAGCTATTGTCCCATCATCCCATCTCCAATTGTTTATGCCTGGGACATTTCAGGAGAAAGCTGGACATGTTCAATTTTGAGCACTCAAGATACTCTGTGGGACTTCCATCCGGCATTGATGGCGGACACACTGTGAACCAAAGAAAAAGAGCAGAAGTCAACCGGTCGCTGTGATCAGCACCTGCAGCAGCAAAAGAAGCTCCGTTTAAGCCACTTGCCACTAACCCATCAAACAAGAAACAATACTTTATATCTTCTAGCTTCCAATATAAGCGTAAACAAAATACACAACTGTCTACTGTATATCAATATGCAAAATATACAAAACATGGTAAAACCTGTTCCAAATATTTCTTCTAACATCCAATAGTAGAACTGTGCACATACATATATCACTGGGAATTCAGGATCCTAAAATGGAGGTGCTGTGCCATATAAGACCTTATTTTGTGGGGATATTCCCTTACATAGGGCTTATATAAGCCTTATATGGTAGGTACCTCCAGTTTAGGTTCCTGCAATGGCCATTAAATATGTACATATACATATATTATGTACATACACCTATATCTATTTATATTATACACTGCACACCTATATCTATATACATATATACATCTACTGTGGATGGTTGCGAAATCCTGCACCAGTTGGTAGATGGTAAACATCCCATTATAATCCCATTATAGTGTTTTATAGTTACCACTTACCAACTAGTGCAGGATTTCTTCCATCCATAAATATCATATAGATAAATATAAACAGCTTAAATATCCCATTATAATCACATTATAATCCCATTATAATCCCATTATAATCCCATTATAATCCCATTATAATCCCATTATTATATTACAAAATATATTGTATCTTCTCCCATTTATATCTTATAGATGGGATTAATGTAAATATCATGTACCCTCTGGTAAACTAACATAACTACAGAAGATCACCGTTTTTAATGGGTAAATTCACTATTTCTATGGCCATTTTCCATAGCTATGTTAGTTTACCAGAGGGTATCATATATGCAATATATCATAAATAAACAGATGTATCCGCCTCTGGTGACTGTCGCACCGCCGCCAGCGCCGCGGCGCGGTCGCCCTTCACCTTGTTTGGAGCGTCCTTGAGACGCGTCCAATCCTCGGAACTTCCCGATTGGAGGGATGTGGAGGTTATGACTAATAGTTCGCCATGGAAAAAATCACCATTTTTAAGTTCGGTAAACCATCTATTTCTATGGGTCATCTATACCATGGCTATGTTAGTCATAACCAGAGGGTATATGAATATATGATTATATGATGATATATGTATATGTTGCTTATGCCATAGTTTTAAGACTATGTACATGTACATATGTTTGAATGTGTGTGAACGTATATGAAAGATATTGTGGAAATATGGATTCAATCAATACTTGTATGATATGCATATATGTCCCTGCTCCCACAAATCCATCAAATCTGCAGTGCATTGCAATCCACACAACTGTGATGCATCACATCCCACAAGTCATCGATTCCAAATCCAGCACCTGAGAGATACCTCGGGGGATCTACAGGATTTGTTTCAGAGAAATTCTCACCATCCAATCAGGGTGACTTCCCCAAAAAAATCTTCGCTGAAAAACAACCAGTTTTTCCAGAAAATCACTGGCACCTCCGCTTTTTCCCATGAAATCCCACAGTCGTTGGTGAAATCCATTTGACTTTGTCTGAGAAAGGGCTACCCGGAAAAAAAAAAAACTTGATCATCACATGTCTTGTTTTTTTTCTAATTTATGGCAATTCCCAATTTTCCAACACACCTCAAAAAATATCCATATTATCATCCATTATCATCCATTATCCAATTATCCATTATCCATTATAGCAAGTATCCCACAAAATATCCCACAAAATCCAATCCGCAACTTTTGATCCATCCATGTCCCGGAGGGTCAGCCTCCACCCGGCTGATAGTCGAATGCCATGGCACCCGGGACACCACGGTCCTCCATTCCACCAAATCCATGATGCCCTGGTGCTGCTGCGCCAAAAAAAATGTGGATTTGGGTGAAATTTCGGAGATTACCCAGTGGTAAACGTTTACATAACTATGGAAAATCACCATTTTTAAAGGGAAAACTCACATTTTCAATAGCTATGTTAAATTACCAGAGGGTAAACTATTTGCTGAATGACTTGCGGATGGTTTGTTGTTGTGATTCAGTTTGACCTCAACCTTCCTTGTGGTTGATATGTGGTGTTGTACAGTGGATAGCTCTATTCAACCATCAAATTCTTGGAGGAGGTTTAGGAACCAATGTCCATCCAGCTGGTCGTAGCAAGGCGACAGCTGTCCGTTTTCCAGATCACCTGGCTAACAGATTTTCCGCAGATTACTCAGAAAATGGAGATGAATCATGACAAATCCATCAACAACATCAACAAGTCATTGCCAAACATTGATCTGCAAATCTTCAGCAGATGTGTGGTCCGGGGAAATCGAGAGAATCTACAGGAAGACCTTCTTGAAGTGATGCTAAAATTGCTAAAACCTATGGTTTTCAATTGGTTTTCTTAAAAAGAAGTAGAAAAGCCAATCCCTTGAAGTGGTTCACCTCCTTTGTCTACCCTCCATTCGCCCCGCCCCGCCAGCACAGCACGGCGCAACTGCTGCCGTGAACCACGGCTCAGCCACAATGAGCTGCGGATTGGATTTTCCACAATGCGAGGGCTAACCATTCAAAATTTGGGATAAAAAACCCACAAGATACGCTGACTTTTTTTACGGTATGGAAATTTATACAAGCTATGCTGTCATCAGTAAATCGTTGTCAACTGAGATGGGAGGGTTAACCTCGTTTTGCCAGGTGTCAGCATCCCAAGCCAAGACCCCGTGACCAATGCCACTTTAAGACTTTACAAGACTTTAAGATGGTACTGCACCAGAGGCAAACACATCCCTTTGCGGCCCTTTCCTTCGGTTGAATTGTGGGAAGGTCTGCAAAAATCCAGCCTTCCTATCAGAAGCCCCTCTTCTTGGATGTGCATGGAAAGGGATGATAATGTAGACAGAACCAAGAATTCAAGCTTGTACCAAGAATCATCCAATAATTACAAATGGATGCGTTCCCTCAAAACACAAGAATCATCAGCATATGCCCAATCATTCAATATATACAAATCAATCCTATCATATGTCCATTTAATACAGTTTCATCAAAATGGGGATGGTTTCTACATCACTTCCAATCTTTTCCACTTTTGGGGTTCTGATTGCCCAAAACTGCACCTCATTCTTTCTGAAGAAGTTCTTGGCAGCAGTTTGTTGCCTGGACCTCAAGCGGCGTGAAACTGATTTTTCATTAAAAAAAACCCTGTTTATCGCGAGGGGATTTATGGATGTTTATCTCCGCATTTCATATGGGAAATCATAGGTTTTGATCCATCTCCACATGTTCAAGAACCGACAAAACAGCTGTTTTTGCGATGAGAAAATCTCAGATTAGACAGGGATATGGAAACGGGGCTGTGGGTTTTTCAAAGGGGGCATAAACCAACAATGATGTGGCTGCAACCAACAAGAATGATCATCAACAATGGGAACATACGTCAAAATGTGAAATGTACTGGAACTGTGATTTTGATCTCAATGGAAAAAATTAGGGATAAATCCTCTGGGTATGGGTCAGTTAACCAAACAGAATCCCCTGGTTTTCACAGCAAAAGTGTGGCGATGTCACCCCCAGAAGATGGAGATATGGCCTTGGAGCCCATGAAACAGGTGGTGCCAAAAATGGGCCCCCAATACTTTGAAGGGCCCAAAAAACACAAAGGTCACATGGCTAGGGCCTGACTTGACATCATGGCGTGGCTTCAGATTCAGCAACCCTTGGAATCCAAGGCTGACTGGAAAATGCTAGGGCCACGGACTGTTTCCCCGCTTCACTTTTGATCTGATTCAGTTGGGCAGGCGACCTGATGTACCTTGGAGGGTGAAACGAAGTCGATAGCACCGCTACCCTTTTTCATCGCTGACGATTTGTTCGTTATCACCAGTTCCAATAACCTCAGATCTACATGTTCCACAGTTCCACCCACCTTTTTCCTCTGAAAATTTCATCTGTGGGAAACCACATCTTGGGACACATCGTCCCGGTGAAATCACCAGAAATTTTACGCCGTGTAAAAACCACCAGCAGATCTCAGCTTCCCACTCGGTGACGGAGCGCATTGGCTTCTTCTCGGGGGTCTGAGAAGACTTCATCGCCTTGATGGACATCGGTGAAAACAAAGGTCACAGACATGATCCATATATATATATACATCCATGACTCGTTTTATGGAAATTTTTGGGTTATGGTAATATCATTACCATATGGAAATCCCATGGAAATCCCATGGAAATCCCATGTTTTTTTTTCGGGATTTTCCCATGGCGATGAATGGATGGTTTAACCATTGGGACCTGCGGATGTTTGCTAATTTCAGCGATCAAGAAACTCTGAATCGATGCAGTTGTAGGAGTTTGAGCTCTTTGAATATCTGGTTTTGAATGGTGTTGATGTACATGCGGATACCAAAAAAAAACAATAATTGCGTTTTTTATGCGATGTAACCAACAAAAAATTGGTGATGAGAATATCATCGTTCAAGATATGGCGGTTTTCTGCGATATTCATGGTACATGAGATTCATACCTCAAGCTTTTTGGCTTTTTGTGACACCCTGATCGTCACTAATTGCGGCAACGTCGGCCATCAACCGAGAGCATGACAACAACCATCCGCCTCGCACCGGTGAATCCATGCCAAGATTTGGGGAATGTGTTGGGTTCCCAACAGTAAACCCCAAGTTATGGTGAAGTTATGGGCCCCAAATGCAGACTGGGTATGGTTTTCAATCCCGCAGATTTCATCATAACCATCCCCATGTTCAAAAGGACCCACATTCGACCCATAGGCAGCTTTGTTAGTCTAAAATAGATGGAAAATTATAGCCTATCAAATCCACTTGGTTGTTCTGCCATATCTTCTTAGATACCCTACATAAATTATAGCCATGTTTTATGCCCTAAATTATATGTAGCCTATAAATTATAGCCTTTATAGCCATATTTCAATTGTCCCCCTCTAAAAAATGGCAATTTTGCGGCCAACTGGTCACCCCAAGTCATAGCCGAGGTATGGATCAGGCCTGGCTCCCGAAGGCTGAAGGAATGGCCGACGCTTGGATTGAGCAGGACACCCGCTGCGGTTGGAAAGTCTGGCACAACAGGACTGCACAACCTACGCATCCGGTGGACCCTGCACCTCACTTTTTCTGGGAAAGTGGTTGTTATTCAATGGGAATTCCAGGATCCTGACATGGAGGTACGTTAGTACCATTTTTTAGGCCATATTTTGGGGCTGAAATTCCTGAGTCATGGCCATTGATTTATGGTTTCTATATGTTTCTATTGAAATTCTATTGGTGTCTACAATCAACCCATCATTCATGTTGGAAATCCTCATGCATATGGATGCTGGTGGGAAATCCGTTGCGGATGGTCGATGGAATCCGATGGAACCAATGGCGGTCGATGACCATATTCGAAAAACACATCTCAATACCTATATCCAAACTATTCCAAACTTAAGAGCTTATACAGGGGTTGGTAACTGTCCCATTTTGGGTATATTGGACATCACCTTATAGTAACCATGGGGACATTTAATGACCCATGTTATAAATCCAGATCATTTTATGCCGAAAATGTAGCACTTTGGCTCTCCCAATAGCACTTTTTGCTGGCCGAAGATGATCTGGATTCGGAAGAGTGGCGTGCAGACGTCTCCTGCTGTTTCGCAAGAGCTGTACGGAAAACCGCGCAAAAGAAATCCGGGGTCCCAGACTTTCCGGATCCATAACAAAATTTGTGACCCATCGCAAAAACCATGCGGTGCGGAATTTCTGGATTAATCCTCCTGAATTTGGAGGATCTCCGCGATGTTCATCAATTTTTCTTTACTAACCTTAGTGATGAAGATCAGGCCTGCATGGTTGATGGGCCTTTTTTGCCCACCCCAAGCAAGCTCGTGACTTTCTCCCCAAAGTCGTCAACGATTTGGTCGGCCTTCCACTCTTCCAAGATCAAGCAGATCGTCCTCATCACTTGGAGATAGAGCCTCTCGGAGAGGGATAGGACGAGGCATATGAATGAATGTACCCAATCACCCAACAAGAAATGCCAGTGACTCAAAAACACTAGTCATACTGCTGATGAATCATGATGAATCTTTTCGTTGGTCAGTTCCCCAGGTTTTGCTGGTGACATAATTATATTTTTTCCGACTTTTCTTCTTTAAAATGCTTTTAAAAGTCCTATGTTCTGATCCTCCAAAGTTACCCTCTGGTAATTTAACATAGCTATTGAAAATCGCCATTTATAGTTGATTTTCCCATGAAAAATGGGGATTTTCCATCGTTTTTTGTAGGTTTACCAGAGGGTATCCATCTCCAAAAATATGTTGCTTCGCCCCGCCTCAAGGTGCTCTTGCCGTGGATGTTTTCTCCCACCCTCGGGTCGTAGCGATCCTTGATGCTGGGCCATTCCTGCCATGTTTCATGCTGCCACAAGTAGCTTACTGATACAGATGAAGCCAAATATAGCACATGGCATATAGTATATGGCATATAGCATAGATATAGATAAAAATTATTCGTATGATATAATATAGAGATATGATGCCAAGTACAGAGACCTCAGATATAGATGGATAGACATTTGATATAAAAAATAATACCATATATTTACCCCACCCGTCACTGGGAACAGATCCGCCCCTGCAACAGGGGTCCCCAATTTTCGGGCAAAAAAGTGGAGTTAGTCTAAGCAAGTCTTTTCCAACATTGTTCATCCATAGATCATTGGCTAAGTTGTTTCATCCAAAATCAATCCACCATACCCTCTGGTAAACGTTTACATAACTATGGAAAATCACCATTTTAAAATATGTTTAATGGGAAAATCCACTATAAATTCTTGTTATCCATTGTTCATCCGTTCTTTCATCAATCCATTGACATCGCTGCGAAATGCTGCGGCCCCGTCTCCTTCTTGGGGCACATCTTGTAGATCTGACCAACTGCCGCGATGAGTCCAAACCTGGAAAACTATGCAACAAACACCTTCCGAAAAAAAACGACAGATGAAGTTCCAAAGGCTTTCAACAAGTCTCAGATGAATAATAGTGGTAAACCACCATTATTAACCACTATTATTAACCACTATTATTAACTATTATTATTAACCACTATCTCATGACTAGAAGTGAATTTGAGATGATTCTCCACTAATCATGAGATCCACTAATTAGAAGACTTCAACAAAGAAGATCTCATGATGGTATATGATGGTGAATTATATCATATTCTCCACTAATGATGACCTTCTATTCTTCATGGCATGGTGAATTTAAGCCACCACATATCGATTTTAAGGATTAATTATACCATCACCATAGCATCGAGACACATCTGCTGCAGGGCAGTGAGGGTGAACTGCATCCGCAAGACCTCTTTGTCCAAGCTGGGTCCTCCAAAATCCTTCATTGTGCTCACTGCGCAGTCCAGGTAGGCGTCCATGTTTTCGGACATCCCCTGGTCGCTGGCTGAAAAATTGCGGCTGGGAGTTATGGGAAATGCTGGCAACAAGAACGAGAGGTGTACTTGGAGTGCTATATTCATTACAATTTCTAACTGCTATCATAAGGCATTTACATTATTCTCACCGAAGCACAAGCTGAGTATCTGTGAATTGAAATCGTGAAATTCAGGTTCAAATCTCAGAGTGCGAAATCTTCCCATCCAAAAAGCTGGGAGTCCGTTGAGAATGGATCTCCAATGATCTTTCATACTCCGGAACCTCTAAGAAGCATCATGCCATGATCTCCAGAATCAGGCCCTCAGAATCCGAACACTTCGAACATTTTAAGTGGCCCCTGAGACCATGGGAGACCCTGCAACCCTTGGACGCTGGTGGCCTCGAAGTCTTGACAGTACATCCACCACCACATCTTGAAGCCCAAAGATTTTGAACCCATAGAGCCCCAATCGAACACTCCCAGCTCTAGCTCTCCTTCGGCGTTGCGCCAGAAGTAGCCATTGTCAACCTAAGTTGGCAGAAATCTTGGGATCAAACTGACAACAGTCAGGCAAGAAGAGGGAAAATGTTGGTTGCTTGAAAATTGTCAGGATACTCCATGTTCTTTGAGAAAAATGTTCGAACATCGGGAAAATATTCAGATCAACCCATGGTATTTGCACCCCCCACGTGGAAAGTTAACACCTAGACTTCGTAACAAAAACTCTTCATAGCCCAGCAACGTTGAGGTTGTTGTGGGTGAACACGATATAGTCAGGATCTGAATGGCACCAGTAGTTCATCTCAGCCATGTAAGCATTCAACTTCATCAGAGTTGTCCTTGGATCATCCAGAGCCCCTAGTGGTTTCTAGCAACTTTGAGTCTTTGAGTGTCAAAATTCTCCCTCAATGGATGGTTACTTGGACTTCACATCACAGTGAGCCGAAAAATTGGGGTCCATTGGCGCCCCAGCGTCCTGAGCTTTTGCTGAAAGACTTCGGTGCCACAAAAGGATGGGAAGAGGACCTTCCCTGTGTCAGCCATAAAACTCATTGCGGTGTCAATCTTGGTCTTCAGCTGATTGGGTGGTTGGCCGCTGCACTCCGCCTTTATGCCATAAGCTTCCTTTGGTACAGAGCTGAAGTCCTCAAAGTATTTCCTGTGGGAAATCTGGCAGCCCCTGATAGCTAGTGCAGGGAATGGGGGGCAAAACTTCACTTGTGGCTGGTTGTTGCAAAGGATGGGTGGAATCGACGTGCGATTCAAAGCTGGAACTGCACCTCCACCAGTAATATCATGGAGTTTACAACTGGAATAACAACGCTGAGAATGCTGAGGGGCAAAAAAAACGCGATTCCATACCCCAGGTATTGTGGATCATTGCAATTCATACTAGTACATAATCAACCAGTTGTTGGCTAATGCCCCACCTGTATCCCCATTTCGCTTGACTACATCCCGGAGATCGTGAAATCCATTGAAATCCCAATTCCTGCGAACACTGGGCGGAATCTGGCTGTTACTGTCCTTGATTATCACGGTGATTCTATTATAGTAATACCTGATGGTGTCTTCATGAATCCAATTAGCCGGAAATACATATACCATCTGGTTATTTAACATAGCCATGGTATAGATGGCCCATAGAAATAGATGGTTTACCTATTAAAAATGGTGATTTTCCATGGCTATGTTAGTCAGAACCAGAGGGTAATACATACAACATCTTATTACCTTGTTATCTTTAAGATCCAAAAATTCCAGCAACATCGGGTCCTGAAGACTCCATCACTCTTTGAGTGATGGGGCTACCTTTTTTTTACATGCCTGGAAATACCCGGCCCAAGCACTAGCTTTAGCTTCCGTAAATACACCCCAATCACTAGGCTGATCTAATCATTCATCACCTACCAATTATCAGGTGGACTGTATACAAGTACAAGTTTTAAATTTGCCCGAGAATATCCCCTGACCCCTGGGGCATCTCCCAGCCCCGGCCTCAGATGTGTGGTATCTCCGAAGGCGCGTGCTTTCCCCAGGCCGGCCATCTTGGCTCCGCAACGAACCAAGGCCATGTAGTACTCCTTGGGCTCTCCACGGAGGCACCAATCCATACCTCGCTGACCGTTTTGATCTCCTTTTCTAGTCCGTTTTCAGTCGAAAAATCGTCCATTTCAAATGGTAAATATTGCCAAGAAAGTCGTGTTGACCTATACCAATTCTCCATTTATATAGTGTATGCTTCCCTTCTCCCAGGTGCATTTGTCATAGGGACCTTCGATCTCAAAAGGCTGCAAGCGCTCCTGAACAGGCCAAAGAAGGGACCACTCAGCTGAAATATGGACATCACCAGCCGAAAGTATCTAATGTTTTTTCTATATGGGGATATCGGGATATAGGGATACCATATTAGCCAGCAATATTAATGATACCCTCCGGTAAACTAACATAGCTATTGAAAATGGCCATTTATAGTGGATTTTCCCATTAAAAATGGTGATTTTCCATGGCTATGTTAAATTACCAGAGGGTATTTGGGTGAATGGATGAATATTGCCCTTTTTAGGTGTCATCGAACATGGGCTGGGAAATCCCGAGCCAATTAAAACATGATGACCATAGCCCAAATGGATTTGGTCCAAATGGACGACCATTTCTAGCCCAATTTCTGGATAAATGACCGTAATTCACCTGAAAAGTTCGGCTATCTCGTGCTATATCAAACACCCACATCTGCCCACATCGTGATGTTTCCACAGTCCTTGGGAGCTCCTCGTGTCTTGCCCTCAAAGTCCAACCGCTGTGGATCTTTGAAATTGATGCCTTAGCTGGGAAGAACTGAGGTCTCCAAGATTCAAAAAAACAATTTGGGAGTGACTGATCTGCAAAGGTCAAAACCTAAATCTGAGATCTTTGATATTTATAGATATCTATATAATATCCGCAATTCTTGGTGTTTTGGTGTCATTCTCCGTTCTTTTGTATGCACTCCTGCGAGCCGTGCATGACTACATGGATCAAGCCTCATGAGACTCTCACTCTTCTCCCCCACATTGTCATTTCCCACGAAAATCAAGTGTCCAGACTGGAGAAAACTCCTGGCAGCAACCCAGAATTTCCCAGATACTCTCTGTGATCAGGATGAAGTTGGACGTCTCATTGCTGATGTCGCCAAAATAATACCTGCTGTCAATTGCACTCCATGCATTGCACTTGGGATCATGTTTTCCTGTCAGGTCTGCCGACCACATTTCTTTTCAGGACTGATGTCCGCAATTTACCTCTCAAGAATGGGAGGGACTTTCGACCA
>Ga0126342_10002009_pt1 | contig 30633 bp, 25 predicted proteins | sample Cyp1metagenome_FD_92528 | JGI IMG/M metagenome (GOLD analysis project Ga0126342, IMG submission 92528) | Coral microbial communities from Lord Howe Island, Old Settlement Bay, Australia - Cyphastrea 1 metagenome | ecosystem: Host-associated > Invertebrates > Cnidaria > Coral ...
AACATCCATAAACATCCATAAACATCCATAAACATCCATAAACATCCATAAACATCCATAAACATCCATAAACATCCATAAACATCCATAAACATCCATAAACATCCATAAACATCCATAAAGCCTATAGTGATTGGAGTTATTTGCTCCAACTTATCTATTTTTCACGGCCTCACCTTGTACAAAAACACCGGGGAAAATCAGCTGAGGATCGACCAAAGAGCCGAAATCCGTTGGTTTTCTCGTGGCGGCGCTCAGTTGGTGCTGACCAATGGCGCAAATGGTGGATGTTTCTGATACGGTGGATGGAAGAAATCCTGCACCAGTTGATAGATGGTTTATGATGTTTATTCCATTATTCATAGGGTTTCAACCATCCAAGGTGGTGCAGGATTTCTTGCATCCACAGTATGAGTAGACATATGGGTCAACTTGTAAAAAAGCTCGGGGACGAGAATTGTTTGTCAATGTTTGGCACCTTTCGGCAAATTGAAATAGCTTTGGAAAACCGATGTTTTTGATAGGCATATCATCTACACATGGGCCATGGCTTCCATAGCTATGCTGGAATCCCCAAGATCCAATGGTGAAGATCCCACATATTCAGCTCTTTGTGTGTTCCAATGGAGAGGAGCCATCCAGCTTTGGAAAGAACTTGGACCTTTTTCCCATACCTAAAATGAATAGAAACTAAAGGTTGAAAGCCCTCGGCTTCAAGTTGAACATGAAGACTACTGTCGCTTCAGGCAACAGCACAGATCAAACAGTTGGATATATCCTTTTGTCATCCTGGTATGGGACAATTCCCGCTAGATTGGCGATGTTGTCCTCATCAAACATGCAGTTTTCCTTTGACAATGCGACTCATCGTGAAGATCATCATCTATAAAAGATGGATTTTCCAGCAAGCCACGTTTGATTTTTCGCCGGAGGGTACCAGAAGGTAACAAAACAGGTAGGCATCCCTGGCCTAGGTTCAAGCTGGCGAACACGGCTGTGTTGCCCTCTGAGATGATCGTCAGGCCATCGATTCGATGAGCAACTTCTAAATCCATCATCCAATAACCATATAACGACCATCCAATAACCATATAATAACCATAACCCTCTTCCAGCACCAATAGGATTGTTGAGGCAACTGCTCTTTTAAATTCTATGTTTTTTTTCTTTTCCGAGACCCCTAGAAGAGGGTGATATGACAAAGTTGCCAAGCTGCAATCCACACAAAAAAGTTGGATATACGACAGGCTGATCCTACTTGGAGTTGATTGGTCAGCTGGGTAACCGGATGAGTCCGCTGGTAACAGAGGCCTTTTGACATCTGTAACCTACAAAATTCCGATGAATCAGCAAGTATCCTATGGATTTAATGGAAATCAGGGGCACAAGTGCAGGATATTTCGGATATTTGCTTCTATGACATAGGCCTATGATCAATTGCTCAATTGCTGGGCCCGCAGGCCCGGGCAGGGTGTTGCAGCCTGGGCATCCCAGCCTCATCATGGTAATTCCTGTAGTTAAGAAATATAACTAGCTATATGGCACATATGTAGGAGTATATATATATATATATATATTCATAAACATATTATATATATACAAAGTATGTATATACATTTTGATAGTTCCATGACTGGGGTCATATCCCATTCGAAACAGCTGATGAAATTCACAATTTTGCGACCATGAATCGTCGGAAACGTGCACAGGGCACCCCTGGGCACCATCTTCCGTGAAGACTGCGGCGAAGATGTGGAAGTGCGTCCCACTGAGGCGCCCGGATGAAGAAAAAACCCAAACGGCTGTGACTCATTGGGGTTTGGCACCATGAGCTTACTGGTGCATAATAGGGAATGAGGGAATGATCCTTAGTCACTATAATAATCATCCCATTCCCCCATTCCCAACCATTCCCTACTAAGCACCAGTAAGTAAAAAAGTATCAAGAACAGTTCTTACCATGGTTAGTTACCAAGGACTATTGGGGGAATACCCCCCGAAAAAAAATGCTAAGCATGGTTGATGAATCCGGGACATCTTTTGCTGAGAAGCAACAGAATTGGGGACAGGAACCTGATGGCGATGCCTGCAATAAGGGTTAACACGCTCTCATAATTAGTCAGACATGGCCATGGAAAATCCTCATTTGAACAATGGGAAATCATCTGCAAACGGACAAACATGGGGGGCCAAGAACACTTACCAGAACGGAAAAGTGACCTGTGGGCCCCTTCATGGCAAAGAAATAAGCCACTGGAACGATCACACCAAGGCTGATTGAACATAAACACATTACAATTATTTGCAATTATTTCCAATTCCTAAACAACTACTTGTATCTCAGTCGCATAGGGTGTATATATATATACACGCTATATGTATAATTTAATTATATATATATTATTATATTTAACGATATTTTTATCCAAAAAACTATGTTGATAATTATGTTCCGCAGTAAAATGGCCATAAATTGGTCGTTCATCGCCTACATTCAGACACCCACAAATTTGACAAATCTAGTACTGGTTAATTGTATCCCATTCTATCCCACTATTATCCCCATGATATACCCATAAACGGTTTTAATATGCTACAATCCCAAACATAACTCCTGTTAACCCATGGGTTCATCATCATTTTCCACCGTGAAATTGACTTTTGTGTTTGTCATCCACATTGAATGAACATAAGACCATAAATCCGCCATTCAGAAATGGTTGCAGTGATCATTTTTCACATTCAATTGCCATCAGTTGGATGTTGAAGCCCTGTTTTCGGACAGACCGAGGTTTTTGGCTCGGGTCAGGCCTTACCTCCAGAGTGCGCCAGTCAAATCAGAGAGACTTCTGCGAATTTCTGGGAATTTTCATGGACTTGTGGGATTCCCCTCAAGATTTGAGATTTTGATGGTTAAAGATGTCAAACTCCAGAAATCTCCAGGATTGAAACAACGATGTCCGCCATGGGGTTTACAGTGTCAACATCCAGGACTCTGTGGGCCGCCGGTTTCTTTATTGGAGGTTTGCTATTTTTTGGGGCCAAATGATCCAAACTTCAACCATTTTAGGAGTGAAAGCTATGCTTTTGGGGATTTTTAAAAATTTTAAGAAACCCCATTTTGTTGGTGGCAAAACGAGGTCGGAACACCCCTTGAACGAGGTAGGTAGGCATGGCATGCACAGCATTTAGCGTTGCTGAACGAGGTCAGTCTCAGGCCCCGTCAATTAAGTTCCCAAGCATGAATCCCATTTCATCCCAGTAGGTAAACCATCTATAAATGCCATATCATGCAAACCATATAACCATATTAATATGTACATATACTTATATATAATGTTAACCGCATATGAACTATAAATGGCATATGGATACCATATAATCCCATCCCCCTAATATTAAACACCCCCTTAGAAACCATGGTTTAGTAGGGAATTTCCACATAATTAGAACCATTTAGGGGGTGTTTAATATTGGGGGGATGGGATTATTAACAATCCAATTTTTACTTTGAAATAGAAAACCAATCTGGGCCCATAACCCAACTCCTCGAGCAGGTACGCCGTGTGGCCTCAAGGGGTGTCCATTGCGAGTTGCCGCGGTGAGGGCCCGGACGCCAGGCGCAAGCGGGATGACGGCCCGTTTGAGGCCTGGATTCTATATGGATGGGCCCCCCAGTGATGTGAACGTTGGCTTATAAACCATGAAATAACCCCCAATAAGTAGACTTATATCAACCATAAACCACAGTTTTTTCGCCACTTATAAGGCAACGGTTCACGCTATCGAACGGGGGGCCTCGTTGATGCCTGGATTCTATGGATTCTATGGTGAAATCATAGATGTACCATACAATGCTGGTTGGTGCTTTGGAACCATGGAATTATATTTGTCTATTCAGTTGGGAATGTCATCATCCCAACTGACGACCTACCCTCTGGTAAACTAACATAGCTATTGAAAATGGCCATTTATAGTGGATTTACCCATAAAAAATGGTGATTTTCCATAGCTATGTTAGTTTACCAGAGGGTATATATGTTTCAGAGGGATAGGTCAACCACCAACCAGAATGGATCTAATGGGATTCTCCGATTAAAGTGAAGCGAACTGGACAATCCCTGTGGCCCAGCCATGGAGGTTTTGATGCGTGGCCATCTGTCAAAGGGGAATCTTATATTGCCATGTTTGATGACACCAGGGGGTACTAGGGATATCATGGGAACATAGAGAAGAACATTGATTCATAAGTAACCAAGTTGATATGATATTTGCATCTGAAAATGGTGTATACCTTCAGCATGGCCAGGAAACATAGGGAATTATTAACTGTTCGAATTTGTGTAACCGGGTACCTCATTTTCGGAACCCATACACCTAATATATCTTAATATTATAAATATTGGATTCTTGATCAAGCGAATTATTGAGCAACAATATCCAAAAATGGTTTTTAACATGGATATATGATATGTTCAACAAGGCTGGAAATGGGGATTATTTACCTGGCTAACTCGAGTCCAAAACATCAAAAAAATTAGAGGCTATGGCTGGCTGAGTTGTCGATCTCGAAGCTGATTTTTATTCTGGATTCAATCAACAGTAATGGGGACTTCATGGGGATTTTTCGTGGGATGTTGCTATATACATAACCAACATATATATTTATATAGTATATATTTGTATATACACATGCATACATTACAAGAATTCACCCTGAAATTGATGGGTTTCATGTTGGGATTCCAGTCCATTGAATGACTTGACACATCCCTAAAATGTGTTTTTCCTTATAGAAACGCTGGCCGCAGCGGACAGGATCCAGATCGATCCTGGCGTGACGGATGGTCGCTCGGTTTGAGCAACTACACTGGATGGTTTTAAAATCCACCAGTTGAGGGATGTGGTTTCTCTCACTGGGTTTCAAACTATCAGCCTACTCAGCCTACTTGTAAATTTCATTCTTGGAGCAACGGAAATGGTTGTTCAAGATTTAGTGCCTTAATCTCAAGGCGACCATTTTGTCCAAAATTCGACACTGGGATGCCACTGGGATGGTGACCCTCAAGAGCGACATCACGACAGTTCCCCGATTTCGACCTGACCCCTTTATTAAAAGTATTCAAAAGTAACTTTCACGTGGTAACTCAAAAACAGGAAACCAGACCCTAATTTTCCAAAGTTAAACGATGTAAAAATTCAGATGTTAAACAGCACGAAAATTTGGAGTATTTTGGAGTACCCAAACTTACCCAGCCATGGTCGTTGGATAGTAACTTACATCTTTGTCAATAGCTGAGCCAACGACGACAAAGCACCACTGATGGGTTCTGGGGATGATGGTACGCCATGGAAGATGACTCCCAGCGATGACTTGCGGACATTGATATCCAGCGATGACTTCCAGCGTGAATTTTTTATCCTGTAGAAATATGTAGAACAGCAAACATTTATTGAGCTTTTAGAAAGAATAACTATGAATAACTTACTTGTACTTAGGGAATTTTCGGGAATGATCCACTGGCTCCCTATCAATTTTTTATAATCCCAGCACCCCCCAGCAACCTATCCAGCAGCCCTACGTAAAACGCACCAGTCACGTTCATCTGATTGGTGGTTTGGAACATGAATTTCATTTTCCCATTTCATATATATGGGATAATCCTATATATGGGTTGTCATCCATCCCATTGACGAACTCCATCATTTTTCAAGATGGTTGAAACGACCCTCTGGGAATCTCCCCCCACCTCCCGGTGCCCCCAGTGCCCCTGGTGAACGGATCGGATCGGATCGAGGTCTGTTGAGGGAGCTGTTCTACCCCATCCGCGTGGCGACGTTGCATAACCCAATGGAACAACCTGCAGTGAATCAGTTGGGGATCCCAGATGTTGGGATCCCCAATGTTCTCTTGTTGGGGGCTATAGATCTAGAATGATCTAGATATTAAAGTATATTAATGATATTAATGATTATGAATGTATTGCAACTTACTTGGGAATAGCTTATAGTAACTTATATCTTTATGGTAAATACCCCGTTTTTTTTCCATCGAAACTCTAGGTTTTGAGCATTCGACAAACTGCTTAAACCACAATTTTTCTCGGTAGTTCACATGGACCTTGCGGCTGTCTGTGTCTGTGTTTCAGATGCCGAAAAATGACATCCGAATCATCGTGGTAATCTTGATCTTTTTCTGCAATTTTCAGAGGAGGCATGATCAAAAGTTGGATTGTATACCATTGTATACCATTGTATACCATTGTATACCATTGTATACCCATATTGGTGGATTGTCGTCAATCCATCAATCCAGACTCATATTACCCATTGTAATTTTATAAAGATTCCGATGACCATACCCCATATACAATGTCTTGACCATGGCACACATCGTTGTCAACCACTTGTTAAAGGGTCAATAAGAAGATACTAGCCACGAATTGACACATATAATAAATTAGGCTGAAGTATAGTATATTTAAGCCACCTTATATTTGGATGAATTATATCACGCGGATTGTGGATTTATCTACTGATACATATATATATATAACCACTTCAAAAGTGAACATAAATCACATCTGTCATCCCATCAATATCCTACTATAATCCCACCTGTGAATTTTTTTTCTAACTTATTAAGCTAAGCCATATTAAGCCATATTATGCCATATTAAGCCATCTTAAGCCATCTATACATATAGATATATATATACATACATATGTATAATATATATATACATAATACAGACATGTTTATATATAGTATATATAATATATATGTATTTACATATAGTTTCTGCCCTAAAAACGGCTCAGTTGGAGCCTGGACTTCAACGGCGAGTCCTCGGAGCCCTTCGAAGGCTTCGTGCTGTGGACCTTCACCAGGACCCCGGGTCAGCCTGGTACCTACCGGTAGCCGGTAGCCCATATGCGATTCCCATGGTGCTGGAATGTGAATCCCAACATTTGCCAGAAAATCATCCAGTTTTTGTAGGTTATTTAAAAAAAAAACAGCTTTTTTTCGAAAATATGGGGTATGATATAGCTGGTGAATGGAGCCATTTTTCACATAGGGAAGATGGAAATCCATGGAAATCCAAGGGGAAATCAATCTTTAGATGAAAGGGAACATGATGGAAACTGATGGAACATGATGAACATCGGTGATATGTGAATACATCATATATATATACATATATATATATATATATATATATACAGTATATATCTAAATACAGTGTGTATGTGTATATATCTATATTATATTTGGATGGGGTTGTAAACCAACTTCTTGCTAGGGGGCACCACATTGCAACATAGACGAATTGATTTCGCATGGAACCAGTTTGAAACCCTGCGGCTTCGGGCGATAGACTCAAATACTTTCCATCATGTTATGATAGATGTATCTAATTTTATTTCTACTATGTGTATATTATGGACAGTACATATCATATATATATATATATATATTGCACTAAATGTATGTAATATATATATATATATATACACATCCAAACATACGTATATGATTTATGATGTATCTTAAATCTATTTGTAGATCTTTATTCACACATATATATATATATATATATATTATATACACATAGATTTACATCGAATCTATTTACTATACATCCACATCCAATGATAAACCCAGTTACCCTCTGGTAAACATACAAAAAGCTATTGAAGCCATGGCCCCAGTCGAAATAGCTGATTATTCCCATATTTTCCCATTAAAATGGGTGATTTTCCAGTTCGTTCTGTGTAAACGTTTACCAGGCCGGGTAAGTTCAACCAGAGGACCTCTCTGTTGACAGCCACCACGGGACGCTCGACCACCGTCACGGGGGAGCCCTTCTTCGTGAATCCCGCCCGGGGACCTTGGGGGACCTGGGAAACCTTTTTTGGGACCGAGAAAGATTTTTGAGGCAATGTCAACGTTTTTATCCAAGCTGATTCCTGGTTGATTCATTGGCATGTTCGATATATTTCCATATATCATAGATGATTTTGAGATAGCTTGGAATCCCCGAACTAATCATCAACCAACAAGGGAATCTCACACCAACAAGGGAATCTCACCTGTTTCCGAAATAAACTACCCGGCCTGGTAAACGTTTTTACATAACTATGGAAAGATCCACCATTTTTCAGATGGGAACATCAACTATTTCGACTGGGCCATGGCCTGGGGATTTCCTGATGTCCCAGTGGGCTCCAACTCCATGCAATGTCCAACATGAATCGGTCCATGGAGCAATGTTGCAACGTAAAAGTTGCTGGATGATTGTGTTAGGGATTATATATATATATATCTATAAATATAAATATATATATATATGTATACTAGTATACATATGTTAGATTATGTTAGGGATTATCATAGTCACTATATATATATATAGGGTGGTTTTGAAACAGTGTTCAATTAGTGGATGAATAGTGGTTTTGGACAATGCTCAATTATTGGACGAACAGAAGCAAAACATATGGGATTACAGTAATTGGATGATAATCCCATATACAGCATGATGATCAGTTGGATTGTGATATATTGTGATCAATTGCTGTAATCCCATAATTACTGTTTTACTCCCAATATTAATATAATATTAATCCCATAATCATCCTATAATTGGATTGTGCTCAATATTGCATGATGATTTCAGTGAAGCATCCACAGGACTGACTTCTAAACGAGAAACCGAGTGGTTGTGAGCTTCACCTAGAGTTAGTCTTGGCGTGAGTAGTCATTTTTTTCTTAGAATATACTCTTTGAATATCTTTGAATTCTATACTCTTTGAATTCTATACTCTTTGAATTCTATACAATTAATTCAGATCTTTTCATATATCCCATTCTATCCAATTCATTCTGACAGCAAAAAAAATCAGTGATCAGTGATCATTGAATGATCAGGAACAATCACCGTTATTAAAACTCCCATCATTATTATATATACACATTATATATATACACATTATATATATACACATTATATATATACACATGTATATATACACATTATATATACACATGTATATATATATACATGTATATATATATTATACATCAACATTCTGTCAGTAAAAAGTGTCATCAGCCTTCGCTGCCAAGGTCACCATCACTTTCAGACCCAGGAATACGGTGCGAGGCCCGGACGCCTAGGCCGCCTAGCCCCCAGTTTCAGACACCTTCAGATGGTCAGAAGAGTCAGAAGTAGATATAGCAGGGAAATCCTAAATGACATCATGATTTTCAGACCAAGTCAGTTTGGCTGAAATTAGAAGGAGAACAGTAGCCAACGTTACTCATGTAGCCAACGTTACTCATCCGCGATAGTTCATAGGATGAAGGACCCTAAAATGACCCGATTTTTTAGGTTGCCCTATTTTTTCAACCAGATATGAAGCTTTTGGTCAATTGCTTCTGGTACCACAAGTTGAATACCTAGACATTGAATGGTCATGTTCATTCAAAGCTGTGGAGTGGAAGTCGTTTTTTTTTTTCAGATCCTAGCAAAACTGTCCCAACGTACTGGTTGCGGAGGTTGAACTTGGGTGGGAGCCACATACACTACAGATCAATTATTGAAACATAATTATTATCATATATGATTTAGTTAATTGGCATATCAATAAGTAAAAGATCCACAGATTCAAGATGGAGACTTAAAATGGAGGGAACGTGTTATGGAATCCTTCAGAAGCCACATGAAGTCTCGCTTTTTCCGGTACTGAACCATTTCTTGACTCAGCTTTTGACTCAGCTGATTTTTCCACCACCATGTCATGAAATCTGCGGGTTCTGCAGAGCTGCCATTACACCTGAAATATCCGATGTTGATAAGGTAGCCATTGGAAAATGATCTGGGGAAATTATAACGACCTCACTGCGACCTCACTGGAATCATGGTTAATAAGAGGAATCATCCCAACATGGCCTTATTTCAGGTTAGTGAATTATTGTAATTTGCCCAGAATGATCCACCGTTTGGATGATTTACCTATCAAATATGGCGAAGCGTTCAATGGCTATAACCTCAGAGAACATGACCAATTTCGTGGGTCCATGGGGCTTTGCAGGCCACGTTTCCAGAAACAAACAGCAACAGGTTTCCAGGAAAAAACAGCAGCCACACCGGTACCAATTCAACATCACCGGCACCATATTTGTTTAGGTACTGAACATCCATTTAGGGTAGATGGTATTGAGGTTTTAGAGTTCACCATGGTGTCAATATGGCTATGGCCTATGGGTCAATAGCTATTAATCGGTAAACTTGCCATGTCAATTAGATTATTTTAAAAACTACATGAATTACATGAAACTTGGCATTTTGAGGGATATGAAGGTCCCAGCTATTTATCCCAGCTATTTTGATGTGAACTTGACCGCCACATGAATTCCCACGGCTTCATGGCGATAGGAGCCGGTATGATCATCCAGGCAGGTCGGCAGATGTGGAGAATTCCGACTGGACACCGTATTTTATCTGTTTCTGCTATTTTTTTAGATATAGAACAAATATGAATAAATATAGGATTGTAGGATTTCAATTGGAGTTTAGATATATGGAAATATGTTTTTATCATTTTAAATCCATCAATCTTGGTGTAGAAAGCTGATATTTGCGATTTTGCACCCCACGAGTCGACGAGTTGGTAGAATTTCCGAAGTATCAGCGGCGCTGTCCTTTGCCCCTGACCTTTATTGCGGATGTTATATATATATACATAGATATATGTCAGATTCTATAGAATTACCTCGTTTTGGTATTCACTGCGAATGCATAAATTACATAAAAATGTGGATCGGGAGGGATTGTGAGGCCGAGGTGGGGATATATTGACATCTAAGATGAATGATTTCCAAGCAGGAAGGACAGGCTTGGCAAATGAATGTGTGATAAAGCCACTCTGAGACAAAGATTACGTTTCAACAGTTGTAAAATTCTCTGAAATTTGATCAAGCTCCATAGGCTTAGAAGATGATGATGGCATGATTCAGCGGTATTTCCCAGTATGCAATATGTTTCAATACTAAAATCATCGAAAATGACTTGGATGATTTGGGGGAATTTGGGGGCATGGCCTGAGACTTTACATCGCTTCAAAGTAGAGAGGATAAACCAACGTGGCTTTGAACCCAGATTTCTGATGTTCATCAGCAACAAAGTGGGGATATAATCAAATATCGTGGGGATGTGTCATGATATTCACTGGGCTACAATCAGATACATGTTCACATCCATGGGGCCATTTGCATTGGAGAATACGATGTTTTAAACCAGGCTGGAGTTTGGGGCAGCCTATTTTCAGGTTTAAAACGTTGCCAATCGTGAAGAGCTTTCGAAGTGCCTGTGCACCCAAAGGGTTCTTTGCCGGCATCGCAGTTTGGATCAAGCTGTTGTTGTTTCTGTGGAAGGCCGTGGCTCGAACCCTCGAACCCGAAGAGATCTGTGGCGCAGCAAGTGAATTAGGCGACCCTGGCAATTCACGGAGACATGGCAACCGCAAATTGCTGGTCTGGTTGACATGAAGTGGCACCGTAGCATGTGCTGAATGTAGCCATGCCCCAATGTACCGTTGCGTCAGCCACTCAGGGCTGTGCTGTTCAGTGGGCTAGATGAAATGGTGAGGCCCAAGATATCAGATATATTCAGATATCTTTCTGGACGAATCATAGTGAACTCACTGTGACGTCGATGGAATCACGTGTTTTTTTTTGGGGAATCATCCATCGCTGGTCCTACCATCACGGCAAGTAACATCAGATAGCCTGCAGAACAACATGCCGCCAGCATTTCTTTTTTTATGGAACGCAAGAAGGGGCAAGCAAAAATAGTAGTAGAGTCATCTGTACAATTGGGAGCCTATTTTTCAGGTTCCATCTTGAAACTGCCTAGCTGAACCATCGGGTTAATGCTGATGAAATCACATAGTTACATAGATGGGTTTCTAGTTGGAATACCCCTCCATAATAGATAAACATACGACCACCCGCCAATATAGATAAACATACTATGTAACTGTTACATATTATTACATAATCACTGTATATCATTACATCTCATCAACCCATTAGATTGAGCACGCGTTGACGGAAGTTTTAACCGCAGCCACTCAGCCACTCAGCCACTCTGGTAGAGTGACTGGACCAGCCACTCAGCCACTCTCTCAAAAGTTGAGTGACTGAGTGGCTGAGTGGCTGAGTGGCTAGTGCAGCCACTCTGGTAGAGTGACTGAGTGGTGCAGTGCATGATGTTACCTTTAGGTTTTGGGGTTGGGTTGGGGGGTTAGGGGTGCTATTATTACATAACCATTGTATATCCGAGTCATTTAATGGTTACATTAACCATGTATACAATGATCATTTTATCCAAGTTTGATTAAACCCCCATATACACAACCAGGATTCAACCATGTGACCAACTTCTCTTGAGTGTATCCATTACATAACCATTACATAACCACTACATGACCATTACGTAACCATTACATATTCATTCCCGGTTAATATCCTCATGATATTCCCATTGTATTCCCATGATGTATCCCACTATAACACTAGTTTTGCTGGTTGTGTCTCCATTTGGACAACTAGTTTTCAAAGTGTTAAAGTGGGATACAACCAGTAAATGGGATTCAAATTACAAGTATTCTAGCAAATGTTTCCCCATTATATATATATATATTTACCATTGTTGCTAATAAATCCCAATGATGCTCCTAGTAATATCAATCCAATTACAGTAACCCCATTTAATCCACTAATATTCCCATGATATTCCCGAGTTGAGATATTTACCCCCCATAACTATGGTTATGTCAATTTTATCCCAATAATTATCCCAATATCATATCAATCCCATTAACATTAATCCATATTTATCCCATTTCATGCCATTCATGTCCCATAGTATACTCATTATATATATACACGATATTGTTTGTCCCATAGTTTACTCTATATATATATATATACAGTGTATATATATACACGATGTATACACTATATATATACTGTATATTATATACACATATTATATAAATATAAATATATATATATGCTATATATATACACTATATATATACACCATATATATATAGACACTATATATATTATACACTATATAACTATATATATATATACTATATATACAATATATATATACACTATATAGATACACTATATATATACACCATATCTATACACTATATACACTCTATATATATACACTGTATATGATGTACTATATATATACACTATATATATGTATATATACTATATATATACTATATATACTATATATACTATATATATACACACTATATATATATATACTGTGTATATACAATACAAATATATATGTATATATATATTATTCCCATTTCAATTACATCCGAAGATTCCCATGATTGGCTGAGGCCTACTCTGCATCCAGGTGGATTGCACGTGGGTCCCGCCATCCCGCCTTCTGGCCTTCGGGACACTCCGGGACGTGATTTTTGAGGATGATTTTAGTGATTTTCAGCATCAATCATAGGCAGAAATGGTTGGGAACATAGGGTTCGTTCGGGTGTTTTTGCTATCCAATAGTATATAATTGGGATTGTTTGGGAATTATCATGCATGAAATGGAAATCCCGTTCTTAACTGCTCATCTGACTTCGTGAAAACTTCTGAAATGGGGAAAACCCCAACACTTTCCTGGGTCTTTCCGAAGTCAACCTGAAACATCCAGTAAAAAAAACATACCGAATTGGAGTCGTACATATATATATAATATATATAATATATATATAATATATATAACTTGCTATTCTTATCCCATATCATCTGGATACCTACGTGTTTTTATCAAAATCGGTGGTTTATTGGTGAGTCCAACAAGGTGAGAAGGCACGAAGGCACCGGCTTTGTGGCTTTATAAATCCAACTAACTTGGGGACCACACCTTATATCCAAGTTTTTTGGGATTATATCTCCATGTTTTGGGGATATTTGGGGATATTTGGATATATCTAATCGTAAAAAACTGTAATTGGGGATATTTGGGGATTATCTCCGTTTATCTCCATGTTTTTTTTTCCCGCTCTTAACCAACCAGTACAATGAAATGACAAAGGATAATTGAACACCCTTTGGTAATTCAACATCGCAGTGGAAACCATGGCCGATCTTGTTTGATGATTTACTGTACTGTACCTATTAAAGGCGATTTTCCATACCCATATGCTCCATGGTGCTGGAATATCTACCATTACCCCCAAAATGACCCAGTCATTTAGGTACATCTTCCAGCACCAACGTTTTCCATAGGCTTCCAGGTGTTCAGAGTGTTTACCATAACCTCTACCCTTATGCAATCGAACCTGGCAATGGAGGAACTCCTATTTTCAATGGATTGGTTTAAGGGACAATTTACAGGAAACCATGTTTTTTACCATTACTGTAAATATGGGGTTTTCCTGTAAATTTTCCCCTAAACCAATCCATTGATAGATGATTTCCCATATTTTCCCGAGAAAAACCATGGGGTCTTCCTGCTGAGGTGGGCCTTGCAAGCATATCCTGAAGAGAAGGACGACGATCTCCCGTTTGGTTTCGCGAAATCCTGGGATGATGTACCCGGCCTGGTAAACAAACAGTTCGCTATTGAAGCCATGGCCCAGTCGAAATGGTTGATTTACCCATTAATAGCATGGTGGATCTTTCCATCGTTTTTTGGTCATGTTTACCAGGCCGGGTAGTTTATTTCGGAAACAGCTGAGATTTCCTTGGAAAACCAGTCCTTTTTTTTTGGAAATTGACTAGCGGTTGGTCCATGGCACTTGTTCAAATCGTGAAGATTTGATGTCGGCATCGATCTCAAGGGCGGACCAGGTGGACCATGGCCTTGAAAAGCGCGGTTTTTGGGAGCCAAACGATGAACAACGAACGCCAGTCAAATCGGATATGTGGCCTCAACAAGCATTCGGAAAGACGATGGATTCAGGCGAGACAAGTTGGGGTTTTTCACCTTTTTTGGCAATGTTTTTTTTTCGATTTTTTCAACCTGATGAAAACACCTGTAATACACATCTCCATTTATATAGTGGATTTTCCCATTAGATGTTTTCGAAGACCTCATCTGTTTTTTGCCAGGTGTTTGATATAGGAAGGTGCCTCAGGTGGGAAAGCTGGGATTTGTCGAATGGGCATATCATGGAGATATTCATGGGATTATTCATGGCTTTTTCACAACACATCCCATACATGACTTACTGGTGCTTAGTAGGGAATGAGGGAATGCTCCATAATCACTAGTATTAATCACCCCATTCCCCCAGCAACCCATCCATTCCCTGCTAAGCACCAGTAAGATAAATAATCCAAGTGTGAATGACACATCTAGTAGAGCGGCTGTGCACGCCGTCTGCAAATAATGGTGGCCAGGACATCCCCCGAAGATGTAGATTTTTCCAGCCCATGTTTGATTACCAGAGGGTAACCAGATGTAACCAGCAAAAATATGCAAACATGGCTATATTAAAAAAAAATGGCAAGTGTGATTTCAACACTGTCAAGTTTTTTTCTAGAATCTTGGGCAACTCTAAGCTGATTGAACCCTTTCTCTCCCTGTCTCTTGATATGACATATTTCCAGAAACCCTTGTTTTGTGTAGAATCTATTCGATCTCGTGATCCTCTCGCGGAATTCGATTTTTTTGGGGATGAAGTTACCACTCCTACATTAGCCCAGCAGGGATCAGAAATAACAGGGTTTTCTCCCAGTGATGGTTGGTTAAATACCAACATTATACCATTTCTGCTGTGAAGCCACATTGATTCGCCTTTCAAAGTCGACCAGGGCAGCTTCTACTATACTTGGGAAACTACGGTAAAGACATTTAAATATGTGGAGGGCGGGCCAGACCGCGAGGTCACGGAGGTAGTATGAAATACCAGTTCGTATATATTTAAAATATTTAAATGTATAGGTACCGTAGCAGAAAGCAACCGAAAACATGGTTTCCTGGACAGTACCCTCCCAACAAGATTCAGACAAACTTATATAATTTTTCTCAACTATTTTAGATTGGGAACTTGCTATTATACTAGTTTTGGGGTTTTCATTATATATTGGAAATATCAATGTTTCTGTCCGGCGGTGTTTTTGATCGTTGCGCAACACTGTCCCAAAGCCTAGCATGGATGACTTGTTTGAACCACAACTTGCGAGGACAAAGACAAGGAAAAGGAGAAAGAAAAGGTGAAGCCCAAACCACAACGACGGCCCCAGTGCTACTGACCTGTTTGTTTCGGGAAAAATGCACTCGTGGAACTGGTCGAGGATTGTAGGGCGTTTTATTGTCCAACAATCCAATATGAAGTGTTGGGGATTATCATGGATTATCATCATATATTTGAGTCTTATGGGATTATCATCATATATTTGAGTCTTATGGGATTATCATCATATATTTGAGTCTTATGGGAACATCATCATATATTTGAGTCTTATGGGAATATCATCCAATTTTTTTTTGCGATTCTCATCCAATATACTGGGGTCATCTAAAATATGTAGGAGGGGTGCCAACAATCCAACCATCCAATATCGCGGTGTTTATTTTTCATCACAACCATTTACAACCATTACCCTTAAGATATTACATATTACAATAGAATCACCATATAACCATTGTGTTATCTCCCATATGCGAACCATGGTGCTGGAATATGAATCCCAACATTTGCCCTAAAATCACCCAGTTTTGTAGGGTAAATATACATAAATATACCATACATGGAGCATATGAAAATTAATTATTTATATATTCATGCATTGCTTCGTGAAATGGGAATCCCTATTTTATCACTGGCAGAATGAATCATATCCGGTGGAAACTGATGGCCAATGATTGACCCCTACCACCAGAACTTGAGGAATAGCTAGCGCGCTTATAAGCCATGACATAATCCTTTTTTGGGTGATTTCCAAATGTGTTACCCTCCATAGCTATGTTAGTTTACCAGAGGGTAATTTATGACGCTTTCAAGGAAACTCGAATTCACATCCCAAAAGGATCATGCAGTAACCGCTGTTTTGGTGGTTTCTTCTGGGGGCAGGTCACACAGTGTCACCACCTTCGAGCCTTCGAGCCCCCTTTTTTTCCGGCAGGTGGAAGGAGCGTCATCAGCTTGTGTGGAGCAATGATACACAAGCGCCCAACACGCGCAGCACGAGGACCCAGTCGAATGGATTGAAAGGAACGAAGGAATGCCATTTTTTGATGAGACTTATGAATGACTCAGCCCACTGGAGTGAAGGAACGAAGGAATTTCATTTTTGATGAGAGACTGAGTGAAATTTGGTGAATCATGAAATCATAGTTGGAAAAATACTGTCTCCCAGTACACGATTTTCCTTTTTTGTTGAACATTTATCGTTATAAATCAGAGTATCAATTCGTATTGACCAACAATATTCCGCAACGTAGGATGATATACTCCTTGGAATATTGGTTTGATTCCCCATATACAACCAACCATGAAAGGTTGAAACCCAGGTTTATACCAACTTCAACCATTTGTTCTTCATAAACCAGGTTTGTTTGGATACAACCATTTCATGCAAAACAGCTAAAAACAATCCGTATCCAAGTTTGCACTATTTTCTCTTTGTGCGTGAGTGTAAACCATACCCAAACAGAGGGGTTTACCATAGCTAATATGTTTTGAAGGCAAAAATCCGCGTTCGAGATTGGGGAGTGGCTATGAAGAAGTGGGTCTGGGTCAGATTTTTTTTCACCCTGGGCATGACAGATGGACTGGTCCTTTGAAAGCCTTCATCCATTCTTGGCTATACCCTCCAGTAAACGAACATAGGGTTGGAGCATGACCATATTGAATGGGTAAATGACCTATAAACGGATGATTTTCCATAGCTACGTTAGAGTACCTTTTCGGGTGCCCCAAAATTTAATCCATACAGTGATGGCCACCAGTTCTAAGTCAGTTATAACGCCATGTATGGAATAATAACACCACATTTATAATCATTTATAACCATTTATAGCCATTTATTAAAACAATTTATAAGTGGTAAAGCGCTTTAACTGTACCCAATCCAAGCAATTCGGGCCTAGTCGCTGTTTCAGAATGGTTTTCAGGTTGTTACTTGGAATCTCCCCAGCTCGAATATCCCCCAAATCACAGTTCCATTAGGGGTTCCCTACGAGCGTTCTGATCTTTCAATGGTAGGTGATTAGTTGGGTTTAAGTGACTTAAGTGGTTCAGATTTTTAGATGTTTAGCCTGAAAATTCCACTGCCTCGTTGTGGATCATCATTAAGTATGATGCTTGGTAAAATGAGTCATTTGACTCTCAGGATCAGTGTATGTATCTTGAACCCCAAACAACCAGAAATCAATGGTGGTTTGGTGGTTTCCCGGTTTGCAACCAGACATGTTATGCCCTACATAACAGGGAAACAACCATGGTTCCAAGTCGATCAGCAGCACCCCCGCTAGCCTCCATGATCGTTCTGAGATTACTTCGGCCGGCCTGTGGAAAAAGGCAGGGGGATCAGGGAAATGTTGGGATCAGAGTCTTTTTTTTCCGGATCTGGGCTATCTAGGATTTGTAGGGGACATATATATGTGGGGCCCCCCAGTTATAAGTTGGTTTATAAAACCCATTAACTATAGTTATAAGATGTTATAAGTATTATAAACTATAGTTATTGGAGTTATAAATCAACTTATAACTGGCGGGCCCTCCTTTGGCGGGTTTCAGAACAAGGACATCTTCGCAGGTCGTGGGATGATCCCACGGTAAACCATGCACCGAATCAAGTAGCATCGAATTCAATGACCAAGGTATCAAGGTTTACCGGTCTATGCCATCAGGTTTACCGGTTTACCCAGTTGCACCCTTGCTCTGAAAAAAGTATCGGATGACACTATGACACTTCTACTTGGAGGTAAAGCATGGTTAAAGTCCACATCTTAGAGCCCTAGTGACATAGTCATTCTTCCAAGATACCTGCCATGTGATGGTGGTTAGTCAAAATCACCAGGGATATGGCTTCGCCGAAGATTTTTCTGCAACGTGAGGATGGGTGTATACATGTGTATACCTACACAAAAAACAATATTGCTATGATTACTTTCTTCATGGTTTCATGTTTATTGGATTGTAAGGAGTTAATTGAGTTATCCCAAACATGTTTTGGACAGGTAGAGATGATAAGCCACTTGCTACCCCACAAATATTATAGAACGAGGTTACAACCACCTCTTTATTGCACACGACCCGTGATTACAACCATCTATAATAACAGGCCTACATAATGTGCAACCCACTTTCTGTAAATTTAACATGAAATTACCAGCCACTTTATTCAACCGTATTCTGCCCAATGGCCGACTTTCTCCAGATTTCTTCATCTATATATACATTTTACTTTCTAGGGTACATGAAGCCGATTTTCTTCAAGTTTCTTCATATTCATAACCATTTATAATCCACATTCACCCCAACGTGCCATGTTCGTTTAACTTGGGTGTCCATTTATCTATATTGTAGGATGGTCATCAATCCTAATTTATACCCTCTGGAAAACGTTTACGTAACTATGGAAAATCACCATGCTATTAATGGGTAAATCCATGTAATTCCACTATTTAACTATTATTTCTATGGCAATTTTCAATAGTTATTTTGACATAACCAGAGGGTAGCCATGTTTGGATTCCCCTTCTCCCATGGATGACCCAGTAGATTTCATATATGGGATATCATCCTGAACCCATTGACGAACTCACTCCATCATTTTTCAAGATGGTGAAATGTTGCACCACCAACCAGCTATTATATCCCCATATCTCCCCTAAATTTTTCTCCCATTTTGTGTGAATTTCCATGGAATTTCCCCCATTTTCCGGTGCACCTGGTGCACCTTCGCCAGAAGACAACCCGGCCATCCCACGGCGGCGTCTGCGACCCACCTGGCGTCTGGAGATTGACGAAGAGGAGACCGGCACCAAGGCGAAACTTTCTGGGGGTTGACATGGGGAAAAACAGCCTGGGGGAATATTGGAATGAATTCCATGAATTCCATGGAACATTTTTTCTGGGGGTTGAAGACATTCCATGAATGGTTGGGTTTTTTCATGGGAGAATTGTGGTGGAATATTGGATACCAATGAATGGGACTAGTAATATCAAGTATAATAGTAATATACTATTAATGGAATAGTAATATACCACTATAATTGACTGTAATAGTAATATACCACCTATTAATGGAATAGTAATAGAATGGAAAATTAATGGAATATTGGATACTAATGTTGGAATATTAATGGAATAGTATAGTAATAGGCTAGTAATAGGGAATCTTAGTGGAATAATAAACCAATATAAACCAGCCACAACTGGGAATGGTTTCTACCATCTGGGAGGGAAAACACATGGTTTATACTACCTATAAAAATGGTGATATCACTAATGGTATCACATGAATAATGGAAATAATGGGATATTCATCACTACTATTAGTGAGATACATAATATATCATTAATGTGGGTAGAACAATGCCATAAACCACACATGACTGGGAATGGTAACCATACCACCTATATAAAGATGGTGATGACTGGGGGATGGTTTATCATTGTTTTACCCACATTATATGGGAGGATATGGGAGAAAACACGTTTTTTTTTAATGACAACATCTTGAGGAAGGGATAAATGTTCAGAGAAAATCTTGAAGGAAAGTACCTGTAAATGTTCTATAAATGCTGCATGTTCCATGTCTGTTGATTTTATTCACTGGAGCTTGGGGACCACAGAGTTTTTTCATAGTTTTTTCCAGCTTGGGAAAAGCGAGGGTAGCTTTTAGCCGGCCAATCATTTTGACCCCCAAATGGAAGATGATGGAAGATGTGGGAAATGGAGGAAATGGAGGAAACGGAAGACAGGGGAGGAGATGAATACCATGGCAAAATCATGCAAAATCCCCCTCTTCCAGTTCCTTCTCATCCATTTTCCCAAGCATTCATCTCTTGAATGGATGAATACATGGATTTTTTTGGTGGATGTGTTTTTTGTTTGAAGAAATGAGGAGCGATTCAGAAAAACACCAGGGCATCTGACCTTTTGAAAAGCACAGGGAATTACCACGAATAAAAGACACGTTTTCCACGCGGTGATGCATTGAAATGACACCAACACGATGGGGCAGCTTGCGGAATGGGGACATCTCCAATCATGATGGTTCATCAATGTTCATCATCACGTTTTAGTTGGCTTGGACCCCATCACTTTGTCTCGATTCTGCCCTTTGCGAAACATGTCCAAAGTGGGATGATAGCTGGTCAATGGGTGGTTCAACTCCATTGAGACTCTCGCAGGAGTCTAACTTGGCAGGCAAGTGAAAATCACCCAACTTTAACATTTTAAAGAGGTAGCAGGTAGATGATCTTAATCATTGGGTGATTTTCTAGCAATGCTTGATTGCAGAGGACGAATCAATATTTTTGCTGCCTGATTGTGAGGTACTTCCCTTGGTTTCATTCGTTGAAGAGAACACAAAAAAGCCCCAGAGATGAGAAGAGGACATTGGGAAACCATGTATTTTGGCATCATCGCGACAAAACACATAGGATTAATGACCACTAATCCCATGCCATCAATATCAAATAGCCTCCATATGCCCCAAAATGAAGAGAACAAATGATCCACAAAAAACCAGAGTTTCGTTTGGGTTTTTGTCAAACATGTTGAGCAAAGATTCCGATCGTAGGCGTATCAGATCTTTGATGCTCCATCGGCCTCATGGAAGGAGCAGTCCGAGTGGGTCCGAATTTCGTCATGGGGCCATTGATTTGTTGGGATTTCGGATTTTCCAGGTTTTCAGCATCCAGCCCCGATATCCCCATTGAATCTTCCATTTATGGAAACGTTTTTTGCTGACTGGTGCATGTCTTGTATCGCTATATTTCTTTGGGGATTCAGCATTTTGTTTCTTGAGGCTTTGGTAACCACCAAGCAACCACCAAACCACTAGTACAGTAAGGGCTTATGATGATGGACAAGCTATTGTTGTGGGCCATCCCTTGGCATATGACTTGGGGGTAGTTCAAATTACCAGAGCAAATCGGGGTGGGTGCGCGCAGATGTGCGTAGATGTGCGTAGTTTATACATTTTTTGATATTATTTTATCATAAGTGAACTCAATCACCCTACGTTTCCCATGTGTAGATGGGCGTATAACCTACGTTTCCCACGTATGAGGAAGCCAACCCTGCGTAGACGACACACTCGCGACATGGGAACAGCTGGGACCCCTTTCAACTTGCTGTTTGTCATCCCCAGTGGCAATGTGGCAAATTTCAAAGCCATAACTTCTGAGAACCCAAAAAATCATGTTCTGGTTTTCTCAAAAAGGATCAGGTCAATATGGGATTCACGTTATACTATCTTTGAATCCAGATATGCTTCCAGGGAAAAAGGCAGTCCTTACAAACTTTTTTTGTTGATCTTTCACCTGCCATTTCCATTGTGACTATCCAAACAGGGTGCGATGGTTTCAAGCCACTGGTTTTTGACCATTCGGATATTCTGACAGCCAAAAGGAGGGCCATTCTTTAACAAGGATGTTGCAACGATCTCATCATGAACACGATGGTTTGTAGGGGGAGCCACGCCAAAATGCGCTTGCTTGCGTTGAATTTCACAAGTATAACCATTGCCCATCAAAATCTTATGCTGGTGACAGTTGGTGGAGTATTTGCCGACACAGCAAAGATACCCTCTGGTAAACATACAAATAGCTATTGAACATGGTGATTTATAGTGGATTTTCCCATCAATAGCATGGTGATTTTCCAGTTCGCTACGTTAAATTACCAGAGGGTAAATGAAGATGAACAAATCAATCATCGAAATGATTTCTTTCCCATACTTTCCCTTGTTTTATTTCGCATGAAAAGCAATGAGTTTCTGCATTTTTGCTGATGAAATCTGATTGTTGGTCCACCCCGCATAAATATCATAAGGCACCCATGTATCATCTGATTGTTGGTTGTATATATCCTTATCTCCTACTACCTCCTCATGACATGAGAGGATAGACATGTAATGATGGCTGTCATGATGGGTGGTTTCTACCCCAGAACTTTCGTTGTGAACTCCTGCATTTTGAGACAAATCCATTTGCTGGCCAAATATCATATGCTTGGTTATCCCCCGTACGAAGATGCTTGGAGATGTTGGGCCTTTAAAATTCCACTTTTGTTGCTTTAATCCCACACACCCCACGGCAGATTGATTTTATCTGGCTCAAATCTTCACATTTTCTTGGTTTCAACGGCTTTCCTGCAACAAAAGATTGTCGATCTCCATAATTTAAAGCCTAGGCCTAAGCTTACCCAGTATTTTGGTTGTTGATTACACATCCCATTACATCCTCATTCTATCCTTATCATATCTCCACAACGGTCGGGTTGTTTAGCGCCATGTCTGTTGCTTCAGATGGATGTTATCCCATCAAATCACCACAAATCCCATAAAGTTTTGATGTTTGTTTGTTAAAGTCTTCAATGTTTCCTTGTTGCCATAGCTCAACTGTCCTAATTTTTTGATGGCGCCCATATCTAGTTAAAATAAAAAATGCTGGTTACCATAGTTTCCCGTCGAAAAACATTGTTGTTGGTTTCCACATTTTAAATCTTAGTTTTTCCGATTATATTTGGTTTACAAAATGCAAGAATAGTTGGATTCGAACAGTTTCCCTTGAACATCTGCGCCAAGGGCAGTTCAAAATGTTCCCATATTCTGGTTGGTGGTTTGGTATTTTTCCATATGGGAATCATCAAACCACCATACGCAGTACCGGAAATTCCGCCTTGAAATTCTTCTGGGTGAACTCCGGAGGAGCAGTCGCAATGGGTCATGCCCGACGTCTCCAAATTGGTGGAGGTCGTGGGTTCCCTCAGCGTTGTCGCGCCGGAGTCGGGGTCGGGGCGCCCAGGGGTCATGAATTTCAGGTGTCCTGATGAGGTCCTGGATGCGATTCGCATGGGGCTGGAATATGCACAGCTACATGGGTATGGGTCAAAACCTTGGTACCCTAGTGAACCCCAAAATAGCTGGTAAATGGATGTTCATCCCACTAAAAATGTATCTATAGGTATTGACCCATACCCACATGACTGGGTGATTTTGGACAAGGGTTTTTATGTTGGGATTCATATATTCCAGCACCATGGTGAGCTAATCTGGGAGATGTTTCCATCAATATATTGTACTATGGAGGTGTCCTGAGTCATGGGGGTACCCCAAGTTATCATCCATTTCTAGATCGTTTTTTCCCAGCAAATAAACCATCCATTTTGTGGATCATGGAAACCTCCATAAATCTATTGTATATCTATTGTAATATTGGTATTGCGATCACCAAACATGAGTGCACAGCATAGCTGCATAAACTACGAAGAGCAGGGTTTTCAGCATCCCAAATGCAAGATTCAGCCATTCTTTTACCACCAATTTTCTGTGGTTTGGAGCATTATATACGAGGTGGTGCCCCATAGTTAGCTAAGTTGGTTTATAACTCCCATAACTATGGTTTATAGCAAATATAACTATAGTTAATGGGGTTTATAAACCAACTTATAACTGGGGGGCACCATCCTGTATATATATATATATATTTTCCCTGATTTCACACCAGTCGTTAAGGCTTCCATCCACGTGGTCAGTGCTCCAAATCTCTTCAGGTCCGGCTTCGGACCGCGGGACGTTCCTGCGAAGGACCGTTCGGGCAGTTCTACTGACTCAATGGCGATCTTTCCCCGGGCTTCTCCACACTTCTGGAGGGTTTGACTTATAACTTACCCTCTGGTAAACATACAAAAAACTGATGGGAAAATCGCCATGCTATTGATGGGTAAATCCACTATTTCTATGGCCATTTTCCATAGTTATGTTAGTTTACCAGAGGGTACCACCATGACTATCCCAATAGCTCCAACTGTGACCTCCCAAGTTGTGCAAAAAATCCCAGATGTTGGGAGGCCCCACCCCAAAAATCATCAAACCAGAGCCAGGAGCCGGACAGGTGCACCGCTGATGGGCCTCAAACCTTTATTGGGGGTGAAACCACATATGACTGGGACCACAGAATGGGGGTGTTTCATGGGGGATGGGATTAGTTCAAGGATTTTATAGCATTCAATGTGGCTTTCAATCATCAAACATGGGGATACGTGGTGTTTTCTGTCTGATAAATGGTGATATACATGATGGTGTCGCTGGGTCAACCGGCTGGATTGAAGTACTTTCGTACTTTAACCGTTTGCCTTAAATGGGTACGTATATACCGTGTGTCTATGTATATATATATGTTACTTATAGAATCTTATATATATATACAGTACTAGCCGGGGCAAAGAATGCAGGCTATGAAAGTCCAAGATGGCCATACTATGTGCTTTCTTGTCTTGAGGTGGTGGGGCTTTCAGGTTTTATCCTCGTGTTTTTCGGATTGGCTAAATCCCAGTTTAGAACCAATCCACAAGAATGCATGGAATGAGGCATCATGCTGAACCAACTGCCTTTCCAACGTGGAAACTCACATTGGTCAACAAATTGTGAAGACATCCAGAAGTGAATCATAATTTGGATTAATTATATATGAGGAATAATTTGTTGGGAAATGGGAAATTGATGAATCAACATTCGGAAATTGGGGGGCCCCAAATTGGTAGTCTTCAGTGGCAGCCCATCGGCCCTCAATGAGTTGCCCCTCAGGGTGAATGGGGCGAATAATTCCAGTGACACGGGAACCTCCAAGATGTTGAGAAACCACATACTGTTGGTTGATATTTGAGATTATTTCCAAAAAAAAATGAAAAGAAGATCAGAAGATCCCCAAATTATAAGTTGATTGATATGCCTCTCAGTCTTCATTATTTGATTAATTATTTCCTAATCCCTCACCCAGTAAGAGCCACCAGAAAGCCTGGTTTGCGCCAGCATAGCAATCAACTCCATGGCTACATATTTGGTGGTGCAGTTTGGAATCGCGAAAGTTAGATTTATAAATCTTATATCAATGGGATTGATATGAATGGGACTAATATGAATAGTGATCAATGGGATTGATATGAATGGGATTATGGGACAATAATTGGGATTGGGATATACATGGATATACTCTCTGATAATCAAACATTGCAGATAATCAAACATTGCAATTGAAATCCCCCGAACTCAGCGGAGGTTTACAGGGAAAATCATCTAACTAAATGAGGAGGGTTTCCAATTGCCACGTTTGATTAGCCGAGGGTAACCAAAATTTGTGGTGATGAAATAAGATGTAATAACTATCGTTAGATGGGAGCATAAACGAACTTACAGCTGGGGAACAGTGCTGGGATATGGTCTCCGATTGTCGCGATGGGCGTCATGATATCGGCCGAATGACACCATTTTTGTGATTGAAACCGATTGATCTCCCCAATTTCCCAATTATGGGGAGCCAAGCCAAATAGGTGAATATATTTCTGCTGTGTGGCGAGAATCAGTGGCAATTGTTGGCATCCCGGTGATTCGGTTGTGCTCCAAAGAAATATTCGTGGCTTAAGATCTAGAATTGCAAGTGAGATCCTAGTGCAACAATAGATCTTATATTATATTATATATACACTAATTTTCCTTATCTTCTTGTTGGAATTTACAAGAGATCCAGCCTCACTTGGTGTCGTTTTTCCAGCCTGAGAACGTCCCAGATCTTCCCGAACCTTTGCGAAAAATGCCAGGGGCAACCCATTAGCGAAGGCGGTGCAGGACGCAGACCATGGTCAAAGTCGTTGGAATCATACCTATATTATAGTGAATCCAACTAATATATATATATAATTAATATATATAATTGGTTAATATAGATATTATTCCATCATAGTGAATCTCAGAATATCTGGATTCACTATTAGTTGGATTCACTATTAGTTGGAATATGATCTGTATTAATAGCGATCTCAGATCTCCATATTGAATCCAGATGAATCTAGGTGAATCGCATGGTCACATCTATCGAGGTTGTGAAAGATCTCCAAACCGGGTGAATATAGAGATTAATATACAGAGATTCATATGGGTATGGATCAATATCTATTAATACCATTTTTAGGGGGATGAACATCCATTTACCAGCTATTTTGATGTTCGCCAGGGGTACAAGGTTTTGACACACTGCCATATATCCAATATATGAATATAGATATAAATGGTATGTATATATATATAGAGGCTAATCTATCCATGAAACAATATATATACAGTATATATACATACATCTTGAGGTTATATAATTCCCCAATGATGGTGGGATGACCATAACCCATATACAATACCATGTGATTATAACATAATTTAGCCACGTTTCTGCTTGGGTTATTTTCTGGATGGTAATTCGTCGATTGTGGTTTCCATTTACCGGAGGATACTTTAGTTTTGTTTCCAAGCGGAAGTGGGGTTAATTACCATGTATTACTATTACCATTTCAACTTGGGGTTTCAAGCAACTAAACGTGGGGGATTCGCAAGCTTAACAAGTTTGATGATGGCAACTCATGGCTGTTGGTTTGGAACATGGCTTTTATTTTTCCAATTTTTTCCATATATTGGGAATGTCATCATCCCAACTGACCTTCATATTTTTCAGAGGGGTAGGTCAACCACCAATCAGATGGTATGAAGTTCACCTGGACTATCCCATGGAAAAAGCGGTTCTAAGAGGGTTGGACCTGGACTCAGGACCAGCATATGTCTAGGCTAAGGCCTACACTTTTCGGGCACTCGACCCAAGAATCTTAGATTTTCCGAGATGATTTATTTGTTCCATTGGTAAATCCATTATTTGGGGAATCTCAACAGGGACTCATATATATATATATATAAATGTGTATACACATATGTATACATATATATATATATATACATATGTATGTGTAGTCGCCCTAATCAAAACTAAGCAAATTGATATAGAAAAAATATGGCCCGAATAGAGCACAGTACTCTGCGCATTCTGCAGGATGCTCGAAAATCTGCCGCATCCCAGCGAAAGGTGCACCGTTCGCACGGCTTTTAGCCGCCGGGTGTTTTTCAAAATTCCAAGGCACCAAAAATTTCATGGGTAAATTTTGGTGAAGGGAGTTGAATATGGTTTAATAGTTCAGTATAATCTTTTATCTTGAGCCACAAATGGTGGTATATGCTACTGTACCCTGCTAAACACAATATCCACGTTTTGTATCTGTTCGTCCGGTTTCCAAGCTTAACATTATAAATAAAATCATCGGAGATACTCTCTCCACATCATGTTTGTTTGGGGGGCCTTCGAACGATGACTTGCCAAGGCAACGAGGTATGGGTAGATAGACAAGGCCATAAACAAAAAGGGTAGAAGAACTATTCAACATCTCATCTCTGTACAATAGGTACTGTAGTGCTTCCCTTCCGATGGCGAAGCTTTCCCTTCCGTGGTTTTTTCATGGGGATTTAACCAACCCCCAGTTAACTGGACCCCTGTGGCCAACCCCCTTTTAGAATAGATGGATTGGCCCAAAAATTGGTTCCTGTTGGTGCTTAGTAAGTCCTTTAAAAAAACTTCGATAAAGCGGCCATTTTTCTCGCCACTTTCCTAGTTGAATCCAGGATTTTCTGGGGGTCACCCAACTGACCCAACTGGGTTGGTTTTTTTGTCGCTGCGAGGTGAAGACACCGAGTTTACCCTGTGATTTGCCACATCAGAGGAGCGACAGCGCAGCCCAACGGAGACAGGATTTGTGATGAGTAGTGAGTATTTTTATGTGTTTTTCTTGGGCTTGATCTACATAAACGTAGATTAATCATCATGCTTTATTTGATAATCCCTCTTGAAAGTGAGACTTTTGATATCTTTTGATGGTTAATGGTGATTTTGGTGTAACAGTTTGACTTGAACCAATTGAAACAGACGATGTGCCATCCGCGAAACTGGGCCGGTTTCCTCGGCCTTGGCTGTGGCTCAAGATTGCCTGCTTCCATTGCTGCGACGCCAGCCGCCCAAAGCGGCTGCACCAGCACTTTGTTCGAGGCTCGCCGCGGCTCACCAGAACAATATCCACTGTGGCAACATGTGTTTGGATGTTTATCAGCAAGACGCAGCAAAACTCCAAATTTGCTTTTGGCACATCCCGAATGCGAGAAGTAAACTCAGGGTGAAACGACAAGTGCCCAGCTGCCCAGCTGCTTCCAGTCTATTTATTTACTATTCTCATGTCTACAACACAAATAACATACCAAATACAATCCCACTTGATACAGGCATGTTGCATGGGGGGAATATTTGTGGCCACTCTGTTCATCTAGACATGTTCCATGGGGGGAATATGTGTGGCCAGATTTTCCAGGATTTTGGTGTTCAGCTAGTGTTCGATCATAAAAATCCAGCTTTCCAACTGTTCTTTCTCGACGGGGTTGCTTTATACCATGCTATTCCGTAGTTTCAGACAAACCCCTTACATATCCTGAAATATATATATAATATAATTTTATGTATAGCTCCAGCTGATCCCAATTGCTGACCCATCTACACTTAGTATACAATTTATAGATTTCGATATCACTAATCAATACTAACATATTCACATTAAATAGCTGTCGATCATCGTAAACTTCCCAGGACCATGCCGATGCCACAGAACATCACCAAGGCACAAGAGGAAGCGTAGCTCGGTGCAGTTGCTGCGACCCAGTCGGAACTAGGACTGGGGGTTTCCTAAGTCATGGAGGATCCCAAAAATGGATGGTTGATTCGCTGGAAAATCCGATCTAGAGATGATAACTTGGGGTACTCCCATGACCTAGGAAACCTCCATATGAATCAGTGAGATGATACTATTTCATGATCAGAAAATCTAGCAACTTATATTAAATGTAAGAATTGTTCAATATTATGTTATTGATGTTCCTTAGGTTTTTTTAGCATTTTTATTTTTTCTCCAACACGATTAAAAGAAACAAATCCAGACTCAACAGAAGACTCAATCCCGGACTCAAATCTACGTTTTTTTATTTCCCGATGTTCAGCAGATTTGCCAAGTTATTCCTTCAAAATCAGCATTTTGCAGCCAAGTTTCCTTTTTTTTCTGAGTCTTCTGTTGAGTCTCTGTTTTCCAGTTGTTTTTTATTTTGTTTCTTTTATGTTTTTCTGATTTGTTTTTTATTTTCAGTTGTTTTTTTGGATTTGTTTTTTCTGATTACTTCTTGTCTTTTTCATGTTTTTCCTTGATTTTGGAGTTCTGTGAGGAATTCTGAAATTCACAAGGTTAGATTTGCCGGAGGCTTTGTGTCATGTGGTTCCATGTTTTGGTGCCACTGAAAAGCCAGGAACAATGGGGCATGGGGAGAACCAGGGGGATACTGCAACGGTTTGACAGTTTTTGTCTACCATAAACAAGGTAACGCCGCCCGTAAAGACGCGGGCTGTTTTGCACTCAGGCATTTCTGATGTGCTTCAGGACATGTGGCACAGCTGTCCAAAGGTCTTTGCCATTGTTGTATCTGTACTGCCA
>Ga0126342_10002010_pt1 | contig 30632 bp, 28 predicted proteins | sample Cyp1metagenome_FD_92528 | JGI IMG/M metagenome (GOLD analysis project Ga0126342, IMG submission 92528) | Coral microbial communities from Lord Howe Island, Old Settlement Bay, Australia - Cyphastrea 1 metagenome | ecosystem: Host-associated > Invertebrates > Cnidaria > Coral ...
CAGGTGTATTCTTAACAATCATCATCATCATCATCATCATCCTCATCCTCATCCTCATCCTCATCCTCATCCTCATCATCATCATCATCATGTACATCATGTACATCAACATCATCAACATCAACATCATCAACATCATCAACATCAACATCATCAACATCAGCAACATCATCAACATCATCAACATCATCACCATCACCATCACCATCACCATCATCATCATCATCATGAACATCAACATCATCAACGTCAGCATCAACATCAGCAACATCATCAACATCATCAACATTATCAACCCTAAACCCTAAACTCCTTGAAAATTCCATTGAATATGAAGTTGGACAGGGTGGATTTGATGATTCCCTAGAAACTCTATTGAGCCATTTTTCAGATTCCCTGGAATCAATATCCTTTGCAACCCTAAAAAGTTGTGTGGGCAAAAGGGGGGGTTTGCGCGCAACTCTACATAGCCCCCAAAAAGATAGAAATAAGTAAACTCCCACTAAACTTTGGTGGATAATTTAATACGGTCTACTGTATCTTTTTTGGGGTTGCTTACGGTTGCTGATTTAGATTTTACTTGTTAAATCCGCATTTCCATATTTTGGGGTACGGTATGCAAACCATCTGTTTTTGGTCCTGTTCTTGTGGTACTGGTATGGCTGAAAATGCGTGGTTTTTTCAGTTTTCGTGATGATGAGACATTCCAAATGACCGTTTTGTGGTTTCACTGCTACCCCAGATGAAATTCGCCCACGAAACGACCTGTCTGAGAGTTTTAGCATCTTCAAATCTGCAGAAATGGGGATTGGACCAACCAAAATCCAGGGACATGATCCCACAGAGATGGGTCTGGGTAAATTATAACGACCTCACTGCGACCTCACTGGAAGAATGGTTAGTAAATTTAGTAAGGGGAATTATCCAAATATGATCAAATATGGTCTTATTTCAGGTTAGTGAATTATTATAATTTGCCCAGATGGGTATGTAACATGAGTTAGGGGAGTTATATAATTGAGTTCACCTGTCGGACAAATGGGAAGGCCTGAGGCTAACATGGGTTTTTTCACATGGGGTAAGCATTGGGAATTCCCCCACACATGGTATAACATTGGTATCACCAACCATTGGTATAACATGGTTTAAACCAAAAATGGTCACAACAATTGGCACCTGCAAAATGAATCAAAATGACAGATGTTCCGCACTGGATTTTGTTCCCGTTCAGACAGATCTAGCTGGTTGATCTGACCCAGACGTGGCTTCTCGGTTGAAAACTTCCATGTCGATAATTACCAGAGGGTATGGCAACTATTGAACCATTATATAGTATAGTGGTACAGAATACTGGTTAATTAGTATACTGTACCAATTTATTGTTTAATTATGTCCGAATTACTGTATTATTGCTTAGTCCACCAGTATTCTGATGAAATATCTACTTGAAAGTTATAAATTATAATCACACATAGTAATTATTATTGGTCACAGTATGAATATCCCATAAATTACATCCCTTGTATCATTCATTGTAACTTTCGGAGGTATTTGGGATGTACTATCCCAGACAGTTGTTGCTTAATACTATCATTAAAGTCATTGTTGTTCTTCATAGTTATGAGTTTTGAGTTGTTTATTGTTCAGTGTTGTTTAAAATGCTTGCCAGATGTCCAAACCAATCCGCAGACAGCAATGATAAATAAATATATATATATATATATACATATTATCGACAGCAAATCAATGACAGTTCATATTACAGTTCATATTTAAGTTCATGCCAGTGTATGAATAATACACTATCATTACATGACTATAATTCTCCATATGAGTAAGAATGACTTATCAATAACAATTTTGTTTTTTGATATTTTTCAAACCTTTTATGTTGACAACTTATTCAAGAATAGAACATGGTCAATTGACTCAATGATTCAATTATCCAATTATTAATTGCACACATTCACTTTGTATTGAATCCCAATTCTGAATTTATAGGTCAGAAACTAGTATTCATCATCATCATGATCACCAGTTGATAGACGGTTTATTCCATTATTTATAGGGTTTCAACCATCCAAAATCAGTAGCTGGCCATCGAAAATTAGCGTTTTTAATAGGTAAACCATGCGAACCGCTCAGGTACTGCCAGCCTGTCGCCGGGGGCGAGGCCAGGGACACCTGATGGGTGAATCAGGGCTTATAGTACCTGGGTTTTTGCAGAATGTTGTGACTTTATAACCCATAAGGAATGATTATGAATAAGTATGATAAATATAATAAGTATGAATGAACCCAGTCAGCCAACTAGTATTTCACGAGAATGGGATAAGGGTATTTTTAATGGCTCGTACCTGGTTTATTCACTTGTGAAGGTGAGGTTTTTGTCTTCCCATTGCTTCATCCTCGATTAAGAGAATCTACTGAGAATATTTTGTATTTGATGTATTTGTAATTTGCCCCTCAAGCAAATCTTGAGGAGTGACCAATTAACATCTATTGACCCATGAGTAGCATGGGATGAAATGTTGGGCTACTTTTCATGGTCAACTATTGGCTATTCACTGGAATTATGGGGGTTTAACTCCATAAGAAATGGGGATAATTGGGGATATAATATAAGTTAATGTAAGATCATGTAAGTGATGAATGATGTTTGATTGATCAATATTAAGGGAAACTACAATAAACAGTTTATTGGGGATTGAACTAACTAAAAATTGACATAGCTATGAACCAACCATCCCTTCAATGGTATTGTTCATGACTCAATTGGTAGATGTAACCGACTGTAACCGACTGTAACCTGAGCATTGAGTCGAGGGATCTCAGCCCACGATCATTTGGGAGAAAATGTTTTATATTTTTTTTATACGAGCCATACGAGCAGCCTTTGATATTTTCTGTCAAACACAACCGTTGATATATATATATATATATTATGATATATAATGATATATATATATTACCATTTACTACCACTGATACATATAAATAAGTATAAATATTATTACCACTGCATGGGCCGCTCAGTTGCTACTTGAACCTTCGCTGATGTAACTTAACCTCGGATTTTTTTTCCTGGTTCATTGGAGGGTTTACCTCCAAAACATATCAACACGTATCAAAAAGTGATGATTATATCCAGGGATCTGCGGAAATCCAGGGTTGACTTGACGTCCACCTCACATAGGTAGACGTCGCTGGTCGAATGATGTTAAGGGAAAGCACCAGATGTTGAAATTTCTGAAAGTTCGGAATTATTCGGAAATAAGTTGCCCCAGTGATGTGAGAATTGAAATTTAGCACTTTTTTGGGGACATGCTGGGAGATGATGTGAATCTGTTAATTTACCAGTTCCACTAGCTGTAATTTTGATCCCTGATGGACCCACCCGAGTCTTTGGTATTTGCAAGCACATTCATGTTTGATAGAGGCCCATCGGTGCAACATGTGGCCAACCTGATAGCAAATATTCAATGATACATAATGATACATATATATATATATGTATATAAAATAGATTACACCCATTGTTACAATGTAGAGGGGCAAATGGAGTTCCTTATGGGCTTGACCCGGTCTTGGGATTTCAATCCAAAAGAAAAAACTTCCAACGTTGACCCCCTCAAATGAGGTATTTAGACGAAGATGCATCGGTGTACCATACATGGAGTGGAGACTACACGGAGCATATGGCTTAGGTTTTCCACACTACTCAGCATTGGATTGTTTTTCAGGAAACATTTGCAGGGTTTACCCGCCATGTTCGTAGGAAAAGCCATGGTTTCCCGAATATTTCCCTTCGGTCATGCAAAAAAAATGTCTCTTCCAGAAACACTGTTTAACGTTTTAGTATTGGATCTATGCATTCCAGAATTCGGAGGTATTTAACAATTTCAGAATGACTCAGACATATTCACACCATATTGGGCCCATGGGATTACCAGACAAACTATACTCTCCAGGCGTGTCTTGCTGCGCGACTGCTCACTGATCAGACCAGAAGGAGCCTTTTGCCAGAAGAAGTCACTCAGCGGGGCAATCAGAGAGAAGCCCAATCAGGATCCATTGGGTTAAAAAGATCCTGACCTTTACCATTTTGACACGTTTTTGTACAGGTTCAATGGACTGAACCAAGGGACAGAATGTATCAAAATGTTGAGGAAAGTTGGTTTTGTTTACCATGGCACATGCTGGTATCATATAGGATTCAAGCAACAGAAATGAAACTTACCGGAGCAATATAACATGTTTTCTTCCGAAAGTTTTCCCAACAAAACTGGTTTTGCAGGAGTTTATACATGTTATACATACCTCTAGTTTCATGGGGATTATGAACTTACATGCTACACATATAAGCCGATTTTCTTGGGATTTGTTATATTATACCCTCTGGTCATTTAGCATAGCTATTGGAAATTGGTCATTTATAGATGATTTACATTGATTCATATTGATTCACCTATTAAACATGGTGATTTTTCATAGCTATCTTAGTCTAGCAGAGGGTAACTCCCACGATCGCAGCCAAAATTCTCCATTGGTTGATGATGGGTTTTCACCCTTTTGCCATGATTTTCCAATAAAACAGCGATTTAAATTCCATAAAAATCGCTATAATATTGATTACCAGAGGGTAATTTCTTGTGTTAAGATAAGATGGGAATCCCGCTCTATCGAGGATTCGTCGTCGGCAGAATTTGGAGCTGCTCAGCTGTGAGGACCACTGCCGTGTCGATGCCTCTGGAGCCTTGACAAAAAAGTGCAGAAGGGGGGTATCGCGCATATAAAATCACATAGTCTATATATTCTATATGTAATTAATTGTAATAATAATAATAATAATATATATATATATATTATAAATAGATGCTGTATTTATCTTGGTTTCCGCCTTTGATTATTGTTGATTCGGTTGAGCTTGGGAATATAACAACAATTCTTGGAGCTTTCTTTGAATGCTCGTGGCCAGTCTGCTTTGTCCAATCAAACAAAGGATCGTGACCAGTGGGGTGACCAGAAAAGAGTTGCTTCTTTGCTTCGTCTTGTCGTTTGCGTTGTTTGTTGTTGCCTGCGGGGTGAGATTCGCAGCAAATAGCCGCATCGCCGTCGCCAACCACGGCAGTGTTCAACAGAATCTGATCGGTGAATCTCACACAATTGATTCTAAGCATGGCTTCCCCATGCTGAAAATATGCAAACCTCGTATTCCAGATACCTGTGCTGGAACTTACTCCGCAAGGCCAACGCATACCACCACTGTTTCGTAGACCATGGCAATTCATACTTTGTTGAGGTTTTTCGGAGGGAACACGTAACCGTGCATTATCACGATTTAACCATGCAGGGTATGATAGTGACTCCAGTAGCTCCAGCAGCAAGCTTTCTTTTTTCTCTCATGTTTGATGTCTGCTGGAAAAGTTGAACTTTAAAAGGCGGAGTCTTGTACATACGCAGTGAAGGTGATTTTCCTCCGAATCCGGCAAAGAGAATGTAAAAAAACACCACATTTATATATATATATATATATATATATATTATAGATGGTTGATCTATGTTGATCTAATGGTCCTTGCAAATTGCGAAAGCCGTGCATGTTATGTTGGAAACCCTCACATTTTTTTCGAGTTTGCGAACGATTTTTTTTATTCGCGAAAGTTCGATATTATGAGCCATTATCATTGTATACATTACAGCTTGTTAAGGGCTACCACCTCCTGCCGCCCGGGGCCCGGGGTCTGGCAGGAGAATGGTACACCACATTTAGCTTTCCCTTCATAGGTAGCAGCCAAGCTTCCGAAGGTGAGGCTTTGCGAGAGCCAAACACCAAGGCCCCTGGTGTTTGCTGTTCCTCTGATGCGCCCCCCTGCTGATGGCTGGGGTCTGTGGATAGGGGTATTTTCGCGAAAGTTCCGTGAAAGTTTTGCGAAGGACTGGGCGAAAGTCAAAGCGCATTTTGAAGGGAGTGGCCCAGTAAGCCTTGCAAAAAAAATGCCTAATCAATAACAACCTGTTCTGAGAAGGGGATTCCGTGATGCTAGCTGCATGTTTACAAGGTTATGAAGAAGTTATGATAATTTGGTGTGATTTGGCAGGTGCTGAATGAATCTTCATAAGAGGAGTTGTTGCTCAACATTGGTTCCGCGAAAGATAAACATGGAGTTCGCGAAAGATACGCGAAAGATAGTTTTTTATTCGCGAAGAATGGCTGTTCCCGGACAAAGGAATTTTGATCAGCTGCCTAATATACGTATATATATATATTCACAAAAATAGCTAGGTAATATTTATGCATGTTGATCTATCCAGATTTCTAGATGGGCCTATTCTAATTTATTTTTACGTATTTCGGGGACGTATCTACAAGTTACAAATGGTCTAAGATTAGGTGTGCTGTTTTTGGCCAGCCATTAGATGGTGGTCTTGTAATTGGCAATGGGAATTTCATAATATCATCCAGAAAACATGCTGGTGATCAAACCACATATGATTGCGGCACTACAGGTGATAAAGATTCATACGGAAGTTTCACCAACAAAAGGGAATATTCCGAGCAACGCAGAAAATTCCTAACCAGGAAAGCGATATGTATCAATCATGGGTCATTGGCCCGTCCATAAAAAATCCATGACATTGCACACGCATGAAAATTCACCCAACAGATATGCGGAGATGTGAGAATGCATAGGGGTACAACCAACCCATACAGGGGAAACTCATCATTCATGGATGTCAATAATAAGGGATCTTTCAATTGCCAGGTGAAAGGGCCGGAAGGTAAGTAATTTTTGTCAACCACAGTTGATTGCTGATGGGTAAGCAAACAGAGTCATCTGAAAACGGAGGGTCGAACCAAGGGCGACATGGCAAGGGTATATTAAACTAAGAGGGGACAACCGGTTTGGTGGTCTGGTTTCTTTTGGATAGGTCATATTGGGGATGATTTTCTTTGGAAGGACTAGTTAAAACCACTCTATACTGCCATGTTCACATTTGCAACACGGCTACTTGACAATGACAGCATACGGTTGTGAGTCATTCTAGGCCTGCGGTAGTCACAGCCCGGACAACAAAACATTACAGTATTTGGTAGACAGTGTATGAGTAAATTCACTTGGCCATGGATCAAGACTCTGGTGCCCTTCTGTTCACACAGAAATAATGAAATAGATGTCTAATTATTCCCCAATATATAGAGTAAAATAATGTAAAATATAACATACATTATGTATATATATATATACTGATACATTCCCAGTGGAAAACAACAAGTATTAACCCACATGTGATAAACCATGGGATTTGGGGATTCCAATGTCTTGAACCCAGTTTTTTTTCCGGGGCATCTTATGACACCCCCAAGGGTCACGACTGAACTTTGTGTGGCCAGTCGCAAATCCTTGACACAACGGACCCCAAGAACGAGCATTCCAATTTTTTAACATGAATTTCATCAATTTCCAATCTGGAGGATCCTCTTCCAATTTCAATTTTGATTTCTTCCATAAATGTAGGGTGTTTAATGTTTGGTTTCACCAGCGCAGCCGAGGCCGTGGGTCAATCAACGGCTCTCGCGTGGGACAATTGGAGCCTGGATAGTGACAGGGTCCAAAAAGTTGATGTCTTTATTTTGAAGTTAGTTTGGTGTAATTTCAGGTCAATTGTTTGAAATCAAACCAATGATGTTTTATCTTTGGTTGGTGAATTACGATTCAAGTCAGCTACGAGAACGGCCATAAAGGTTTGGGCGATGCTTACGTTTCTTAGTCATGTGTGTGTGTGTCTGTATTGTTTGTTTTACAATCGTATGTACGTACGTACTTACTGCATGCAATCTTTATGTATATATATATTTAAAAAATATATACAAACATATATAGTAAATGAATATGTGTGAGCAGACATGGTCTCCCCCTTGTTTTGCGTATTCCTTCTAAACAAAACTCTGCAGTTCCTCAAGAATGCCGTGAATCACAAGATTTTTGTCCTGTAAGAAGGTGCTATGCCCCTTTGCAAAATGCAATTTGCAAAGTTTTTTTTTTTTTTTTCAAAAGGCAGATTCCAAATGCGTATACATATGATTATATACATGCATATTTATACACAAATATACACATAATTGTTTATATACGTTGAATGCTGTACATACAGATATAGGCATTTACATATAGATACATAAATATTTTTCAATACAAACACATTGTACATTTACGTACGCATATACATATACATATAACATTATACATATACATATACATATACAGATACATATGCATATACATATACATATACATATACATATGCATATGCATATACATATACTTCTGAATTTACATTCACATATACATATACACATAAACTTAATGCATTTATGTATATATATATACATATATATACATATTGACATATAATGCATATACTATACATATGCTCCAAATATGCAGAAGGTCATTGGTTCCTCTCGTTACACCAAACCGAGGACAGAGAAGGATGTCACTACTTGCTGCCTATGGCGGTGAGTCAGCCCCTGGGGCCCTGGCTGGTTTTGTTCCGGCTGATTCGGTTGAGTTCCCCTTGGTGATGTGACCAAAGAATTGGGGATCTAACCAAAAAAAAATGATGGAACATGGGATTTAGGCATCAAAATCCTGAGAAATGATGGTTTTAAAAGCTGCGATAGGAATTTCACCATGAACACTATGATATGGTTTAATGGGGATTACATGTGATACAATGATCAATGAAACATGCACATCCAACAACATATTTGACAGAGTCTGAAAGTGGGTGCCAACACAATAATTTAAATAGGTAAAGTGATGATGCGTGGATTTAGGGGGACCCAATTTTCATACACCCAATTTTCCTCCACTTAGACTAATGGGTGTACTAACGACTTTTGATTCACGGGACGCACTTCATGTAAATATAGCAACTGGAAGGGTCACTTGAATATTTTTTTAAATGGGGAGCGAGCTGCCCAACAGAATCGTGGGTTTGACATCGTTTTTCACCATCCCCCATTTGTATTTATTTGTGAGCCTGTGAATAGTGGCCACTTGACCCATGGCTGATGCTTGTAAAATTTCAGTTACAGCCTGGGGGATCAGCCTCTACCCTCTTCTCCGAGTGAAGCTGCATGTTGACCCGGAAATCGTGCGTTTTAATTGGCAAGAGTCCCCAAGAAAAAACAGCATCGTGCGTAGATAGATTTAATTATCTAGGTCAACCGTACATGGGTAGAAACTAATCCCAATAATCTTTTGCGATTTCAATGGGAATATCCACGTTCACCAGCTAAAATTAGTAGATTGTTTGCCAGGTATCTAAGACTGGCAATGTTATCATAAACTTAAATGGCGAACGTCCTGATGGAGCAGAATCATGATGATACATATTTGTTGATGTAGATTTGACCTTCTAATTTTGATGTCCTTTGATATTCAATATTTGTATGTTCTTATTGGATGATCACTATGATGATACCAACATATACTTGATACGTGGTTAAATAATGTAATTCCCTATTTGGATAGCGATACCATGTGATAATTTGATACATAGCTATGTACAAGCATCATGACCACAATATGCGAGTCATCTCCTTTCGTGGGTCATGGCTTTCCCATTTTTGGGTCAAGTCCCCATTAGTCAGCATAGCATCCCATCAAATCCTGTTAGACCACCGTGACGATCATTATTCAAATCCTTTATGTAAATCACCAAACAAGGATATACATGGGCGTCCGCAACGATGCAAGACATTGCTACAGGTCAAGCACCATTTTGCTGGTTTCTTCCAGTTAAACCACCATCAAATCCCACTAAACCACCATTAAACACCATAAAATGCCATTAAATCACCATCAAAAACCACCATTGAAACAGCATTTTCAATGCCACCAAATCGGGACATCGCTCCGAGGCCCGTCCCTGAGGGTCTTTTGGTGAATAGCTTGCACCTGAGCGCCACAGGAATGGATCAAGGCTGGGGAAACACAGGAGCTGCCGGAGCTGCGCAGCGGATGGGGAGATTGGGATGGGACCTGATCAGCTGGGATAGTGGTGAAGTAAGCGGTAATTTATAGTGGTAACCTTACCCAATAGTTGATCATAGCATCTGGTAATTTATAGTTTTTAATGTGTTTAAGTTGATTTAGCCACTCTAATTGATATGGAGGTTTCCTAAATGTGGGTACCCAATAGCTGGATGGTTTACAATATTTTATAATGTTTATAATGGAAAATCCCAGCTAGAAATGGATGATTTAGGGGTACCCCCCATTTTGGGACACCTCCATATGGTCCGGAATTACCTTTCAATTTATGTCTAGTTTGATCAGAAAAAAAGGCGATCACCCGCGAGAATCCGATGGGTTAAATGGTTAAACCCGCATTTTTCCCACAGAACATGGAGATTTATACAATCGTTTGCCCCCCGAAAACATGGCAAGTTGTTGAAAGGGAATGATGATCAATCCTTGTTTTTTTTTTAATTCATTTTTTTCAAACAAACCCAGTGAAAAGTTGGTACAAAGCGTCCAACTTGAGTGATATATTCCCCATAAAGGACCGGGAACCCATCCATCTGCCGAGATTTTCAAACCACCTGACTTCTTTGATTTTTTTCCAGGTTCGATTCAGCCATTTTTTGTAGAAACTACACTCCCCAAAATTAATATTAACCCTGCCATTTATTGGCTGGAAGATTACTTTCATTCTCGTGTCTATTTTCAGGGTCCAACTGTTTATTTGGTGCAGGGCAATGATTTTTGAAGGTAGAAAACACATATGGCCCTATGGGGCCCCCATTGATGTTTGTTGCTTTAGGACCCCCAACTAGTTCGTGAAATATCCCCACAGAAACCCCTAACCGGCCACGCCTTGGCGTCGTGTATGGGATGTATGGTTGGTTGAACAAGCCCATAGTTTCGCTGCTTTAGATATTCGTGGTATCTCAAAATCCCATGAAAGTCCATGATATCCAAATCCTATGATTGAAATATGCATCAAATTTTCAATCCCAAAGGATACCAATTACCAATTTATCCCATAGAATATCCATCAATATCCCATGAAAATGAATTCCCTCCATATCAGTCTATCCCCATGAGATGCTTGGTTAAATCCGTTAACCTCCAGTAATCAAATATGGCTGAAAAATCCTCGGACTAAATAGATGTATGTGGGCAATGAACTGGGAAAATCATCGAACTAAATCGGGTATTTTTTCCGTTGCCATGTTTGATGTGTGATCAAAAAGACCTGGATTCATGTCGGAAAATACTTTATTTAATCAGGAAAATACTGAACATCAATAGGACTTAAAGATTTAATCCTGATCGCTTTGGGGTTAAATTTTGAACCTAGAAATTCCCAATTCCCCAGATTTTGTCCAGGGACATCCCGTCGTATCCATCGTATCCCCATCTCCACTCTATATATGGTATTTACATGTAATTATAAATCCAATCCACTATATCAAGTTTTCAATCAGATACATGTTATATAGATAGTATATGTTATATAGATAGTATATGTTATATATACTATAAATTTTATATCTAGATACATGTTATACCCATAGTATATCTACTGTGTGGTTAAATCCCCATGATAGTCCCTATAAAATGACCCAGCCATATCCCTGCTATAGCACCATTACGGGGAAGGGATTGTATCACTGGTTGGTGGTTCGGAACATGAATTTTATGAATTTCCATATATTGGTTATCCCAACTGACTAATAATCTAAGATTTTTCAGAGGGGTTGACACCACTGACACCACCAACCAGATCACCTTGTTTCATTTTATGGAGTGCATAGCTCTTATCATTTTAGACTTCTCCAAACCAGCTCCACTATGTTTAATTGCTTAAATGATTTGGTTAAATCACCATTACATCAACCATTGCATCAAGTAATAGTATCTAATAGTTTATTATCCACATATACATCTTCATATACATATTCTCCCCACATATATATATATATATATATGTATCACACACATATATATATATATTGTAACCATTATATATATATATACTGTAGCGTTAAATCTTCAGCCTAGGAGACAGTGGCCTCTTCGTCTACCTGCGTCGCGTCGAGGGGGGCCAGGTGGACGAACCGCTGCTAGGCATCACCTACGACCGGCGCCGCAGCCTCTCGCTTGAGCAGCTCGGCACCGGGGACGGCGGGGACACGTTGGGGACGGCAATGAGATGAAGCCGCAATGGAAAATCCACGATACCCTCTGGTAATTTGTCCCATAACTATAGAAAATCACCATTTTTCATGGGAAAATCCACTATTTCTATGGCCATTTTCAATAGCTATGTTAAATTACCAGAGGGTAAATGGAGGTTGAAATGGGACACTGATCTGTAAATCATGGATTTTTCCTCAAACAGATGAAATTACATGAATCTAGCCGAATTTAGCATGCATTTGTGAAGAACAACATGGGAGTTGACATGATTCGGCCAACAAAAAACTGGAATTTAAACATTGAACTCTCGGATTTCAGAGGCACAACATGAAATTTCATAATTAAAACCTCTAAACATATCAATTTTTCATGCAATTCCATCAAAAAATTACGGTGGATCAAACTCCGCCCGGCGAGGCACCGGGCCTCCTCTGAACTGCTGCGAGACGAGGGATTGTATGGCACAACTAGAGCAATGGCATAACTATAGAGCTAGCAGTACAATATATCTGGGTAAATTGATTGTAAATTATGTATATGTATACTGTATGATGTATATACTGGGGTGATGTATATACTAAGGTAAAAAGTGATATCCTATTTTGTAAACAACAATGTGTATCATAGATGTGATGAAATCGGTATAATATATACCATATCATATTATATTTAGCTATTAGTGAAATATTATGATTCACCCCGTTCATATGGTTACAATGTGTAGTATATATATATATATGTGGTTTGCGGATTACAACTGTTAGACACCTAATTATGCCAATATTATTCCAATACGCCTATTGTTGGTAACCTCAACATCGAAATCGGAGGACCTTTTGCTCCGCAAGCTGGAGATCGTTTCCTGGTGCCCCGATGGGGCCTAAGGGCCACAGATCCAATACCAAACGGGGCGGGGGAAAGTATTCAATATGATTCTTAGGGCCACAGATCCAATACCAAGATTGGTAACTTAGGGGATGGGAATCCATGGGACTTCAAAAAGACCAGCCAGTTCGCACATTGCAGCCTATTTTTGGAGACCGGGATGATTTCATCATGGAGATGTGGGGCTTGCTTTGGGCAAAGATCTGTTCCCAGCCGATCAAGACAGCAGTTCGATGTACTTTGCAATCCAAGGTAAATTCCCCAGTTCACTTGGCAAAGCTATATCATAAACAGTAAAACTAAACCAATGATGGTTTATTATTGATACCCTAAGGTATACCCTCTTTTTGGGATGAAATACTGTAAAATGGCCGCAAAAAATGGGTTACTGGAATGGTTTGTGGGTGGATCACCAGGTACTGCTTCGATGTCCCAACTACCCGGCCTGGAGCGCCTACTGCAAGCGCTTGCAGCTGGCGGTCGATTGCCAAGAACAGGCCACGATCCTGGGAGGAATAGGGTATTCTCTCGCAACATTGGAATGAGAACAGAAGCTACCCTCTGGTAATTTAACATAGCTATTGAAAATCACCATTTTTAATGGGAAAATCCACTATAAATGGCCATTTTCAATAGCTATGTTAAATTACCAGAGGCTAAACAGGGCTCCTACCTGTATGGCCCCAAAGGAACCACAAGCGCTTCGACTCATGTGTTTTAAGTGTTTTTTGTGTGCTTATTTTCCCTCCTGTTTTGGGGGAGCAAAGAGCTTGAGACGTGCCCAAATTTACAACTTGGCTAGGAACATAGAAGTTCCATGGCGGTGGTTTATTTTAGAGACCGGACTGGCCCAAGAGTTGCGGGAGTTGTGTGAAACTGCGCTTAAAGATACGCAGATCAATATTTTTATGATTGGTTGGTTCATGAACCCCCCATCGATGAATGTTATTGGAGAAATTGGGGAATATATCCCCAATATTTTCCCATGATTGGTTGTTTACATCCCTAAGTTGGAGAGAAAATAGAGGATTTTTTTTATATATTTTTTAAATATGTTTTCCCAATTTCTGTTTCGGATATCCCCAATTGATGTTTCTTCTCCAGGTCGAAGAGAAGTTACCCTGGTCCCTGACTGATCAATGGCGGGGAGAGCAGGAACGTGTATCTTGGCGGATGTCTGGTGGTGCCGCACGATATGTTTAAAAACATATCACCATCATATTCCAATTATATCCCCATTCTCTAGATTTGCTGAAGATGTGTTTTTTTTCTATTTGTTTCCCCAGATAGCTGGCAAGCAATAAGGGTTCTGACGTCTCATAGGTGGATTGTTCAGGGCGCGGCGACGTTTGCCGGCTTAGCGCAGTAGTCCAGCAGCATAGTCCAGCAGAAATACCCTCTGGTTATGACTAACATAGCCATGGTATAGATGGCCCATAGAAATAGATGATTTTCCCAGCTAGAAACCTCCACATTTATTTTGGGGATTTTCCATGGCTATGTTAAATAACCAGATGGTAAATAGACATAATAAAGTATACGGCACCGCGGCCCAGGCCTTCTTTAGACTGTGGGCCGCTTTGGCGGAAGATGAGACTCGGAAGTATTGATTTATTTTTTTCAATGAATATTTGGGGTTTCCTAAAATGGTGATACCCAAGCCGCCATTTCAGTTCCAATACTAAGTCATGGTCATCCATGACTTGGATTTTTTGGGGTGCCACTATGACTTAGGACACCTCCATTTCATGGTCGATTGGGATAATCATGGGATATCAGTGGGATTTCCACAGGGACAACATATCATAACTGTCATAACTCTGCGAAGAAAAACCGGAACAATGGTGACTCAACCAACAAAATGGTGGTACGTAAAATTTTTGGATACTATGAGGAGATGATGGGATCACAATCAGAAATTCTCACGACCTTACTGCGACATCATGGATCAACTCATGAAATGTTCGGGTAACCATCAAACATGAGATTTTCTGGAGTTGGTGAACTATTATATATGTGCTATCCAGACATGGTGGCCACATAATGAGGATATAATGGGGATATGATTACAAGTGGGATAATCCTAGTTGAGGAGTTACTATTGTAGGGAGCCACTATTCAGCAGGGAGTATCAGGGGAGATTTAGTGGGAGATAATGGCATGTTTTCTGGGGGTATAACAGGATATTAAAGGGGTTGAACTGTATAACCATGTAATAAACCATCATGCCATCCCAGTTTCAGCCATAAAAGGGATGGTCATGAGTCATAAGCATCATCTCTTGGCAGTAAAACCCAGCTTATCATCTCAGAAATGGATATGATTTTCCCCACGTTGTAGCAAACCCCAGAGAGATATAAACGTAAAATCCCACTAAAATCATCGGCACTAATACTGTTCTATCTTTTTTACAGTCCCTATAAATGATGGTGAATTTTCCATACTTTCCCTCGCTTTCCTCAGGAATACCTATCCTTGGATATGTCGCATCTTTCGCTGGCTGGGCAGCGACTGCAACACGTCTGGAAACCTCTGGGCAGCGACGCCAACTGCGGCGCGTCTTTACGGCCGGAGTTGCTTCCCCGTGACTTGGTTGAGGCAATCACCATCCACCAGCTATTCACCAGGGTACCGGGTATCAAAGTGATGCTTCAGACTGTGTTTGAAAGTGATCCTGTTACCCATGAAATCCCATGAACATATAGCCTCCGGATATTTAAGATAGCTATGGAACATATGGCCCATTTGGTTCGATGATTTAGCTATCAAAAGTATTCAAAAGTGATCCTCCTTGCATTTTCTTCTACAAAATCGCAACAGTTAAGCTTGGGAAGATGGTGCGTTTTAGGGCCCTCCTTTGTTTAAGGGTACATACCCAGTGTCAAGGTTTGCAATTTTATAGAGGACCTTGGTGTCAGCGATTCTATAGAGATTTCATGTTGAAAACAGGTTGACATTGAAAACCTGGAGTCCTGGAGCAACTGGAGTATTCAGGTCAGCTGTCAATGAATGAGACTTGGGGAATCTGATTTTATAGAAGGCCAACTAACCCCCCCAACCTAAAAAAGGCCTGATTGGAGAGTGACTTTGTGTCAGCTATTCTATAGAAAATGATGCTCATAAACAACCTCAATGACAGCAATTCTATAGAGATTGTCAACTTCAAAATACCCTGGCGTCTCTGATTCTATAGATGCATTTTCAAAAAGAGGGTCAACGTCTCCAGGTTTATCATTTATCACTATAAAATTGCTCACGCCAACACTTTCACTTAATTCACAAGGGGATCAAAAGTGATGATTTTCCATAGCTATGTTAAATTGCAGGAGGGTGATAAGGAAAGAATGGGGATGCACGGGGATATCTATGTATCCCGTGGTGATTTGTATCGCATGCATGCGTATCCATAGGGCACATCAAGTGGCTGGTGGTTTCGAACATGGTGATGGTTTGCTTTCTACTTGCGATGATAATTTGATTCTTAAAGATTTAAGAATTGGATGGCTCAACCAGCAACTAGATCACTTATTTTGAGGGAAGCTTTAGACTTGGGGATGATCCAAGAAGTTAGGACCTATGTGTAGTGACTGGCTAGTACTGGACCCGCTTATTACCATGATGAATTTCCAGGAGTATCGAAGCTCAAAATAGGACAATCCGAAAAAAGCACTTGGACTTCCAGAAGAGGACACCCCAATTCCCATTAATGAACACGTTTATTCAAATGTAGCAATTCCATCAGACAGAGCAATGATACATTATATATTTATTATTATGTATTTAATTCTATGCAACCCTTATTTTGAGACCCCATGCAGATTTTCCCCCAAAGAAAACATGTTCTTTTTTCCTGAGCGGGCCAAGGTTTGAAGTCGCTGCTCGCCTCAACGAAGCTGGTGCCGGCGCCGCGCGTCAAAGACGCGGCGGAGAAATTGCTGGCCAAGCTACAGCGCAACGAAACGGCCGTGGGTGCACCAGCACAGGCGCAGGAGCGGTGGGGATGGGATGGGATGGGATGGGACGGTGGTTTCAAAAGGTGGGCGTTTGCAAAGCTTTGTATTCAACAAGGCAACAAAAAGACACAAGAAATATACACAAAAGAGGCTTAAACTATTAAGTATAGGGGGTTCAAAGGGACAAACATTACGGGTTGAGGATCAAAAATATGGTAAACAATGGCATTGAAATGACAACAAATGGAGCATTTACCTGCAGAATAGGGTTTCATCCATCTAAAGTTGGGTTTAGCCAACAAAGATTGGACATAGTAGGCTATCCAAATATATCCTGAAATCATCAAAATTCCGATTTCCGCAATAATCACGGTGAAATCACGACTTCTTCATTGGGAAAAAGTCATGTTCCACTGACCGGTACAGGTCTGCCCGCTACGCAGAGCTTGCCTCGGTTGTACATCGCACCTTTGATGCCCTGGAGGGCGAGAACAAGGGCGAGTTGCTTGCGGCAGTGCTCCAGTCGCTATGGCTGAATCTGAATTGGTGGGTCAGAAGGATGGCGGTCATTTGGATGATTTTTTGGAAAAAAATGGAGATGTTTTTTTTGTGGCAAGATTTGAAAGAAAACTTAAAACTGTTGGGAAGATTTGGCGAATGCTTTTGGGCCAGGAATATGGATGTTTATTTTTAAGATTTGGGATGATTTTGGGAATGCCATGCCAGCATTAAATTAAAGACACCAGGATTCATCGTTCAGAAAGGCCACCTTTCAATCTTGGTAGTTCGTTAGTCAATTTAATCTTGTTTCATCACAGTGGTGTCCACCTTTCAAGAAAATGATGACTGATCCAGTGGATGCTCATCCCCAAATCTTCGAATCATCGAAACCGAGACGCCGAGGCAGTACGCGGACTGTGTGGAGGATTGTCCCTTGGGTATGTATCAATTCGAAAACAGGGATTTGTTGCACAAATTGCACTTCAACCAAGGTTACTTATATATAATATATATATATTTTATATAGTTATATGATATTGGGTATATCTATAAGCCAAGTGGAATTTATCCTAGGTTGATATGTATAAACCAGGGTTATCTTAGGCAAGTTGTTTATATCTAAGACTTGGAGTTACGATGGGTATATTTGCAGTTGGATGGGAGGTGAGGTTTGCTAGCTGATTAACTTCGAGAAACTATATGAGCATGCTGTCATTTGGATCTAGAATCTAGAAGATTCGAAACTGATAGATTTTTGTTTGTTTGTTTGTCAGTTTGAATTGTGCCATGTTGCAAGACTTCATGCCGAAACTATGTTTGATGTTTTATCAATTGTACGTATTCATTGTTCCATGTTAGACCTAGTGATCTTTAATTCTCCCAGTCATTTGTTTTAGAAGGTTTGAACCTCTAGTGTATAATTCGCCTCACTGTGAGTCTTATTATGTCTTATGAACAAAGATAGACTGTAGAGAGAGCAAACATTCTCCGAAACTTAGTGTATAGCGCTCCCTTGAAGAGCTGTCGTTTACCTGAAAACGGCACTGGGCCCTAGGCATCTATCGCTGGGAAAGAGAGATTCACAATATGCACGACCTTGTACCTTGGACATCCTGGAGGTTTCTCCCATCCTAAACGAGGCATGAAAGTTATACCCTGGTTGATTAATGATTATATAATTATCAATAGCTATACTATCCTATACTAGCTAACCCATAGTAGAGAAACCTATAAACCAACTGGTATGAGATGGGATGGGTATTTTTCATGGCTCAAGGCTCAGATGGTATGCGAAACATATTGATGGCATGGGTATATATATATATAGTGGATATCAATAGTGAGATACCACAGCATTCGTACTGTATATGACATGTATAATAGATAGATATGTAATGATATGTATATATATATACACATTATGAATATACATAATACATATAATTATAATTATATATATATATATATATTTACCGGTGGTGTATACATATATGCATAGACACCCATACATATGTGATTTTAGCAAACCACTGGATGCATGTAGAATGATAACTAGAAAAAAAGATCAATGATTGAGTGGACATGACAGCAGGCTGGTGTGGGGTCATTTGATTTTGGTTGTGATTTAGGGTTCGACCTTTATCAGATGAGCAAAGGGTAAACCATGCGAAAGTGTGATGCCCTTGCGACAATCCCAAAAAAGAGGAGAAGAGACCAATTGATCCATCGCTACAACCCCCTACCTTTGCCCGTTGTCTGCATATCCTTTGAAATACTCAAATCCCTGTGTAGGGCTAACATTTTTTCAACAACAAACCCTAAATCTCTAAATCCCTAAATCCTAGAACCTTAAATCCTGAAAGCCTAGAGTCAAGATTGCTGTATATAATAGCCGGTGTTTTCGTTCCTGGAGCACATATATAAATATACATATACAGTATATATATATACATACACATACATAAATGAGATATGATGAGCATGGGCGAAGATGGGGTTTGGGGGAACATGTAAAAACCTGATACCTTTGTTATAAATCCACAAAAGAGGAGAACCGATTATTTCATGGTAATGGGGAGTGTTTCATGACATTGACTAGTAGCCATCTTTGACCATTTACCAGCCACCTTCCAAGGGTTAGATGCTCACTTTTTCTGGGATCACGATGTTACCTTGATAGATGCCAGTTCAGTTCAGCAGTTTATATATATATATATATCGTCGTTTTGGTAAAGGACATATATATATATATGTACACATTCGTTTGTTTTGTAGGGTATCTAAGATAAATACCAGAATTGGTTCAATGAAAAATTGTCAGGAAACCATCATATACTTGATATACTTGATGGAAACAATGGAAACACATGTTTGTTGTATATTTTACCTTCAACGAATGCATTGAATCAACCATCTGGCTTTATAACGACCTCACTACATCGTCATTGAACATGTGGTTAGCAGTGAAACATCCATTTTATCAGGTTGGTGAATTATTTGTAATTCAGCCAGATTGAATCAACCATAGAATTTCAGCAGTTTCAAGCACTCTAATTGGTTGATGATTTTGTCTGGACAATACTGGTTGTAGACCCTCAACTTGGCGATGATCATGAATCATAGTCCACTATGCAAATCCTTCCTCATTCATGGCCTCCTTTCTTTCAACTTGGTGAAGTATTTGAAAATAGATTGAACTGACACCGGACCAATCATCATAAAATTGTTGGCAAAATCTTCATTTAGGTTTAATTCGGATTTGTATGGATTAATTCATGTAAATTCAAAGTGCGGCCCACTGTGGCAGCCAGCCAGCCAAGCCACAGTTGCAGCCAGCCAGCAAGCCACAGCGGCAGCCAGCCAGCCAGCCGGCCGATCAAGAGCTAAGCTAAGCAACCAGACAGCCAGCCGGCCGGCCAGCCAAAAACCAAGCCCAGCCCGGCGATCCTGCAGCGAGGCAGCCAGATACCACGCCCCAGAGACCGCAGCGAAGCAAAGAGCCAGCCACTAGCCAGGCAGCCAGTAGTAGCCACCCGGCCAGCCGGCAACGTACCGACTGTTCTTTGCGCAAGTCAGCCTTTAGTTGCACAGTGTGGTGCACATCTCAGCGTCTGCGCGCACTAGCGTGTTTCTACAGCAGGAATATCCTTGGGTTTTGCGTCGTCGGAAAAATATAATGGCTATCATGTTGGGAAAAGCCTGTCACAGGCAACGAAGATTCCTTTCCGACGCGAAACGATTACCAGATAGTAACCGGCCGTGTCGGGATGCAAGTTGTCCAGCGTTTAGTTCGATGATTTCACTATAAAATGGGTGATTTTCTACAGCTACGCCCCGATTTATAGATGGAATTTCTCTGCCAATTTCCATGTTTGATATAGCTATTGGAAGATCACCATAGCATATATGGTAAATCTATGGTAAATTTGGTAAAAAACCACGTGTTATTTTTGGCGATGATACCGAGTTATACCCCCCCACCCAGGTCACCGGTGAGACCAGCGGTGAAGGAGCACTTGATGCGGAGGTGCGTCAAACGGGGGGTAATTTTGAGGGGCCACCATGGGCCACCGATGGGTTGAAGAAACCTAAAAAACGGGGCATTCAACTAAAAATGATGTTTTTCATAAGATGGCACTGTCAAACATGGACATTTAATCAGAAAAAACGCTGTTAGAAATGGGACTTAATTGGATTCAACCATCAAACGTGGGGAAATAATGGTTTAAACATCAAAAACTGGGATTTAATCAATGCCTTGTCTTTGTCAATAGTTTGATGGGGATAATATGTGGATCTGATGGGATACCGTATTCCCTTCCTCCAAATAACATTGAGCGCCAAATTTTGGGGTTGCAAGGCTATCTTCCTGGAATGAGCCATAATTAGCTAGGAGGGAGCTGGAGCGGAGGTGTATCCAGATTCCCCATGAGCTACGACTGGAGTTCCTAACTGCATGATACACGCGGCTGGGTAAACATTGAAAGCTATGGAAATCAGCATGTTTCATAGGTAAATCAACAATAAATGGGTATTTTTTCAATAGCTATGTTAGTTTACTGGAGGATAAACCAGAAATAATTTTACTAACCATTGTAATTCTAAGCAATATATTTTGGATGAATTTGGAGTGTTATCGTAAGATGTCTGACAACATAAACCAACATATGGCCATACGTGCCTTGGAGATTCATAAGTGGATTTGCCGGAGTAGCCCTGGAAAGCAGACCTCATTGCACCTTTTGTTGAGATAGTTGGGTACTTGAGAACTTGAGGGAGTTTCGTGATGGACTTGAGTGGCTCTTATCCAGTCTAGTTGCTTGTACAAGACCATCGCTATTCTTGCCGACCCAAAGCCATGTTTCGGGTCAACCCAACAATAAATCATGCCCAATATCACCATAAATATCCATAAATGGGTTGTATAAACCATCCCCCAAATGCTATGTTCACAGCATCTTAATCTCTGGCTATGTCGCATCAGCCGTCCACGTCGATTCGTCGATGCCGAGTCAGGACGAAGTCTTGCGGGTGCTTTATCGGAAGCGGCGGCAGATGGCCGAAAGCGTTCTCCATCACAGCAAGGTGAGATCTCCGGGACGGTGGCACAGCTCACAACCTGGGTCAATCGAAAATGGACGTTGAATACCCTCTGGTAAACGTTTACACAACTATGGAAAATCACCATTTTTAATGGGAAAATCCACTATTAATGGTCATTTTCAATAGCTATGTTAAATTACCAGAGGGTATGTTGAGCAACAAATGGCCAAACAGAGAAGAGTTCAAACAGACCATATGGGACTGAAAGGTTGGGTTTAGACGGCATATGAAGCATGAAAGTTATTGGTAAACCACAAGTTGAATGGCCGAAAGGCTGTTATATTGGTTTGTTGTAGATTCATCTTGCGGCTGTTATATTGTCTCATTCAAGATGTTTTCTGTTGGCTTGTTAAGAGCACCGGGGTATGAGTGTCAATTGACCTACAAACCATCCAAACCAGGCTTCATTCTATTGAGTGTTGTACTTCTTGTGCATTCGTATTGAATGTAAGTTTTCCAGACTACAGTAATTGCAACACATCAACTATGGTAAATCAAACTATGGTTCCACTGTTCCAATGGTTCGGCGACCACATCTCTGCATCCAGGGAGCCAATGAAACGGCGGACATGCACTTTGAGAGTCACTTCTACGCGAGTTCCTGGGGAGCAAAAGGGGTCGGGTGGTTGGCATGTCCGGAACTTGGGAGCAACATCCACGTTACAATTCTTAATTTTGCTGGTGAACCGCCAGTAACTGCAAGCAACATTCTGTATCCATTCTTGTGAGTCAAATTCAATATTTTGATTTTGTGGTTGGTGAAGCCCATTTTTCAGAAGTCTAATAAGTCCATCGTTTTATTTTGATCAATAAACATTACATTGCCCTCTGGTAATTTAACATAGCGAACTGGCAAATCACCATCTTTCAGTAGTAATTCATGGTAAATCATGGCAAATCATCTAAACAAAACTCTAGAAAACACCTATGGCCATTTCCCATTGCCATAGCGATTTGAAATTTCCAGCGGATACCTATTTTGGCAATCCCATCCCTCATCCTATGATCCCCAATTAATTTGGTTAACCATCATGGTTCATCCCCTTTTTAAATCATGGTTTCTAATTGGGGTATCTAAATTTCGGGGGATGGGATTAATGATTAGTATATAGTCTATAATATAGTTGGTTTATTACAAACCAGTATATAAGATGACTTGAAAATCCCATGAGTATCTCATTGCCCACTGATAATGAAACATGGCCATGGAAAATCACCACTTTTAATAGGTAAATCATTCGCAAATGTGCAATTTTCCATGAAATCCCATCAAAATCGTATCAAAAATCCAATGACTATTCCATTAGATTCGATAAACATCCGAAAAAAAACATGCTCCATTTTTCCCATGAAATCCTCCATGGAACGAGCAGCGGATTTTCAGGTCTCCACTTCGGCCTGGCCGAGCAGCTCACCGCGCGCCGCGATCCGCATCGCCTGACCTATCTGCAGCTGGAGAGTCGCGTGAGGCGGGCAGACCTGGCAGGGCATGGGAAAAGAAACGGGGGAGGTCCAACTTACCCCCAAATTTGGTATGATTTGATCAACATATGTCAAAATGACCATGGATCTCTGTTTCCTTGAGCTTTAAATTAGATCTCACTCAAATTTGGATTTGTCTGAGAATGTACCCCAAAAGCCTGGCTCGTGCATCCCAGACATTCCAGTATTGGTTTGGGGAATGGTTGGAACTGAACCTTAAATGCCGAGAGGGCGGACCAAGATATTCCAGAAAGCTGGACCAAGCAGTGCTGGAAAGGTCAATGTCATCTATAGATGCTGGCAACAGCTTCACTGAACAAAATCGTATACTGTAATTAATCCCATATATAAGTTTTCTTTTGGACAACAACGCATGAGACGTATAGACGTGCTGAAGAATCACCCAACAACATTGCCCCAGAGAGGCCCAGGGGTCGGTGGTCCTGACCTGGGTATTGCAGGCCTGATGCTCTTCAAGCCAAGCTCTTCAAGGAAGCAGTGGTGGTAAGCTAAACTCCAACCACTGATGGGCATCCTTTGGGCGTTTGGGGTTTGGCATGGACCCACACAAAACAAGGCACCATCCACGATCCATCTCACGCGTGGACTTCGGTAACGGTTCATGCCATGGCGGTGCGCATGTGGCACATGGACATGATAAGTGATTGCCAAAGTGCTGCCAGACGGCCAGGACAATTTGTGTACGAAAGGGTTGCAAACTTTCAGCGTATCCAACACTTGAGCGAGAACTCAGTGAAGCCATAGAACTTTGCTGGCTGCAAGCACAAACAAACTGGTGCACTGATCCACTGAAATGATGGTCAAAACCTTGTAGTGTCAGAATGTGGGCATGGCGCCCGTCATGTCTGAATCCAAACCGCAGAACCACTAACAGATTGAAGACGCAAGGACGTGACGTAAGCAGTGGAAAATGCTCTCCCGCAAAGTTCCTCAAAACAGGACCAGCTTGCATGCAGTAAGGGCCAGGCTCCGGCTCTCGTGACGTATTCAACTCCAAACTTGTTCGGCACAAATAGCATTCCAGGTGAAGGTCCAGTCTAGTGGCTGTACGGTGCCAGCTGTACCAGGCATGGAGTTTGAACAAGCTGCTCCGAGGGGTTTGTGTTCTACAAAGACCGTCGCAGGAACAGACTCAAGCAGCAAAGCATTGCATAACGTTGCAGACAAAAAGGTGAAAGTGCTCTGAGCACAACTTGTCATTATATGATGCAGCTGCTGCGTCCAAACGAAAAGGCTAACGCCATCCTGATGGCAGAAGGCATCGAAGAAGTTCACGCCATGATTGAACCGACCCTCAACCTTCTGCTGAACAGCTCTACCACTGGTAGGAGTTGAGCCGAAAGCTCTACGATCCATCTCAAAAATATATAAGTGTGAACAAAGTGAATGCTCTGAACTAGCAGTGTACGGTGGCGTGACGAACATTTTGCTAGCACAAAGCCAGTGGTATTCTTGGGTTTCGTTGTGATTCCATGGCTGCCCAAAGGAGATAGACATCATAAACTGATGCATTCTATGTACCCCAAGGTTGTGCTCATGGATTTCCCAAGATAAGAAATCAATAGAAATCATATATGCCATGGTCAAAGATTGGATTTGTATATGATTCTATCTATAGCGCATTAGCCATAGGGGATGGTCATGGCTTCCATTTTCACTAATCCAACTTTCAATGGCGCAAAGGTCCAGCCAGGCGAGGGGCTGGTACTGTACCAATGCAAACCCTCTGGTAAACCTACAAAAATATGGAAAACACAACCTTTTATAGGTAAAACAACTATTCAATGTGCCCTTTTCAATAGCGAACCGTCAAATTACCAGAGGGTATCAGGCACCATGCATAAGAAATTTCATTTTTGGCACCAAACATCGCAACGGCAGTGATGAAGACCGACTCACAGTTTCCAACAGGCCGCTTATAGACATTTCTAGCTGTAAATGAGAACAAAAAACACACGGTTTTTATTAGTGTTCATAGTCTGCTAAACATGACCTGTTTTTTTCTATCTGAGGGAAATCCAAACTTCCTTAAGACTGGGTAAACCGTGGTTGAGCGTGTTTTCTTGGCAGAGTTTGTTTCACTTGAAGAGATGAGCTGTGGAGCTGCTTTATTTGTCGAGTGTTAGTTTTTGCCATTAACATATCCGGTTGAAAGTATACTATCGAGCTTAATAGGTTCGATGTTCTTTTGCACCGTTGGTGGTGCCCCAGCTATGTTTCCTCGAACTTCGAAGATCAACTAGTTATAACGAATTCGATGAATATCTATCATCAGCCCTAGTTGACTTATAGGTATACTGTAAATACACCATCATATGTACCATGGTTAATGATGGTGTACCTGGTTGATAACAATGGATCATGGATCAACAAGCCATTGATGGACTATTATCGATCATTATCCATCATTGACCATCAATCACCATCATTAATCATATAATCATGGTAAATATGATGGTATATTTATACCTATAAGTCAACTAGGGCTGATGATTCTGATGATAGATATCCATCATTAACCATCATTAACCATCATTCACCATCATTAATGATTATCCAATATTGCCAATAATACCTTAGTCATTTGCAGGGCCACCACCTTAGTCGGGTATCTTGAGGACTACGTGCCAGCGCGGCTACGGCAGACCATCCGAGAGGAGGTCTTTGAGAGCCAAAGCTCAGGTGGGCTTGAAACTGTCCAGGTGCTTAAACAAAAATGACTTTTTAGCAGTGATATATATACTGTATATATATATATATACATAATACATAATACATATATAATCATATATATATATGTAATATTGAGAATGTTAGTATGTATTAACTAAAATAATATGATAATATAGAACATTTTTTTCTACTATTTAATACTATAGTATGTTAAATTATATTTTATTTTGCTCTATTATGGTTTTTCTTTCTTATATTTTATTATACTATATTATATTATATTCTTTTTTATTGCATTATATGTTATTATTTGCTTTACTATTATATAATATTCTATAATATTATATTAAATTATATTATATTTTTTTAATATTATATTTGACTATATTGTAGTTTATCATCATATCATATTATTTTTTAAATGCTATATTGTAGTTTATCATTATATTATGTTAAAATTTGCTATGCTATCGTGTGGTTTATCATTTTATAATATTATACCATACTATATGGTATTATATTATATTATGTAATACTATAATATTATATTTTGTTATGCTATATTTTATTATGCTTCATTATGTTATATTTTATTATGTTATATTATATTTTGTTATATTATATTATTTGACATAATATTATATCATCTTATTTTATGTTACATTAGATTATATTATATGAATATCATATAATACTTTACCGTCAGGACTAATACATATATGTCGATCTCAGGTCAATAATATCAATAATAGGGGGACAAATGTTAACAATGATTTATTATGTGATTACTGTATATTTTGCCCCCTCCCCAATTTATAGTCAGAGTTCATGAATTGACGTAGTGCGATTTCCCATGTTTTCTTCATGTTGCTTCTCTCGCAACTAAAAGAACAGAATCGGGGGTTTGTCCGAATCTCTAGCAGGTTATTTTCCCTATTCCTTTTCTTGTTCTTCAATTGGATCAATTTGGGTGATGTACCTTCCAAATCCGACAGTTCCCTTTGCAGGCACCCAAGCACTACGAGAGAAGATTACCAATTGGCGCCTCGGCGTCACAAACCGACCCAGATGGTCTTGGGTGAAGAAGTGTTTTCCCACAATCCCCGAAATTTCAAGAATTATTAAGGAATAGATGGCAAGCAGGAGGGTAAGTACGTCATTTTCAGATAGTCCCCTCATGTTGATGGTTGTATATCCCCATTGCATGCCCATTGTATGCATTTATATTCCATAGCCCGCATGCTGTTTTTGCCACCAGAACGTTGGGGTTTAAATCCCTCAAGGCAGCATGTGTAGAATATGGTCTCACCGCATTTTTTGTAGCTGAAGTATATTATATATATTATGCTGCTGAATTGTATACCCACATATACCATCATATACCCACATATTTTTTGCTCTTCAAATCTTCCGTTTCTTGGGAAACCCAGGTAGGTTGTTTCCTTTCTAGTTACTTGTTACCCTACTCTTAACTAAGATGGTAATTCCATCATTTATGTCCGATTTCCTAAACCATGGTTCTTTCCATATCAGTTTGTTTCCAGCAGGGTAAATCTCCATAGCAGTGGGACCCATGGTGCCAGCATCGCAGGTTCTCTGCCAATATCCCTGTTGGCTTTCGCGCCAACGACACGGTGGAGCAGCGTCGCGAGGCTTTCCTCTATCAGTTCTGTCTCTTGGCGAGTGCTGCTCGAGTGGGTCCAGTGGATGTTGGAAAAGGGGATGACGGAGCTGAGGGTTGATGTTGAAAACGATGATTTCTTGCTGAATGCTTTATCAGTATCATTCATGGAAATTTGTCGTTGCTTACCATTGATCTTGACGGGAATGATGAAGGTCATGGTGGGCATCACGGAATGCAACGTGGATAGTCATCCAAGCTCCGAGGTGGTATGATCGGTATAACCCCGACCAAAGATTGCACTGTGCTGTATACAAGAGTAAAGGGTAAGGCAGTCCCGTAAGGGAGCCGACTCTTTTTGCCACTGTCCTGGCCTAGCTTAGTCAATTATTCAACTTGAAAGAATGGTGGTTTGCCTGCAATACTTGGGCATACTTGGCTATTTTCATCTAATTTTTTGCATCGAAAATGCTGCAGAGGTGGAGTCAGTAGGCTCAATAGGCCCGGTCCCAGGCTATGATGAAGAGTATCGAATTACTGACGAAGCGTTGTTACTCGGATGCGCCTGCGAAGCGTTGGGATAGGTCACACTATGGGATTCCCCTTGGTCATCTGAGGTGACACTGAGGTGAAAACACCGAAGTTTTGCGGGGAAGTGAATGACCAAAGTGGGGGGATTGATGGGGGATTGTCACAAATTGTTGATACCCTCTGGTGAACTAACATAACTATGGAAAATCACCATTTTCAATGGGTAAATCCACTATTTCTATGGCCATTTTCGATAGCTATCTTAAATTACCAGAGGGTAGGTTTGATGACCAGAGGGTATGATACAATAAGAAACCGGTGGAACCAGTGGAATGACCTCGATTTGAAACCCAGGTGGGGATGGCCGAATGGAAAAATGAGCTTGGCGGTTTCAAGTTGTAGACTTCAACATACTGTAGTTTTATGATGTTGTATTGTTTTCTGTAATATATATATATATATATGTATAATTTATATGTGTATATCTATATATATATATATATCTATCATTGTCCTTTTTGGGAATGGGTTGAATCCAGGAACCAGAACGGTTTACCCCCAACAAAAAGAGCAAAACTCCATGGTACTCCTCAGTCAGTGTGGGGATAAATTCGAGCACTGCTAGTGCGAGTGATATGGGAATGGTTCAAGACTACAGGACCCGAAGTTCTACACCCTCTGGCAATCAAACATACGTAGTGAAATCCCCTACAAAGCTGGGAAAAACACGCGTACATATGTATACATGATACATGATTATAGTTGGATTTTTCCAGCAAACCATGTTTGATTGGTGGAGGGTAAATGACACTCCCAAATACACCCAAAAACAATCTCTGGCCGTTTCTGGCCACATTTCTTTGGTCACAAGGACTCACCAGGGTCCCAGAGTTTTTCCGGGTGATCCATGCCATTCCATGCCACAATCTGTTGCTTCAGCATCGGCTCAAGGAACTACATGTTGTGCTGCATGCACATCCTCACTGCACGTTCCCTGATCTTGCAGGCGGACCTGGAGCTGGAGCGATGAACCAAGACCCCGAAAGAAAAGCATCCGAAAGCCTGATATCTTGGATCTATTCAATTTGAGGTCTACACTTAAGAGTCTTAAGAGTTAATTTCACACTTGTTTCCTGCTTATGGTTAGGTAAATGGGCTTGCTTGGGCATCATTATGATGTCCGCTTGCAACATGTTTGGGATGTGCAAATCCGAGATGATGCTAGATTAATGTGGTAGTTTGGTGCACACACACACACACGCACTCACACTTGGGCACTCTACAGATTTCGCTGGTTGGTGATTCAAATGCAGGTTGTTCTTTACCAAACTGAGTTCCCAATACTCAAGGCATGAGGAAACTTTCAGAGCGTTCAAGGGTCACTTAAAACCCATGGCCCAATAATGGCTTATGTAGATTTTTATTATTTAATCTATTCACATAGTAATACAGTATATAATTGCAATATCATGGTTTATTAATATATAGTCATAGTGTACCAGTAGTACCCGCACGAGGCGGGGCGGAAGTTGCCTTAGGGATATACTATAAGACCTGTCTCATCTATAGAACTTGCATGCGCCGTGCGCCAGCCAGGCCCGTGCGTGCGTGCATTCTGCGAAAGTTGTGTCCTGTTTCACATGTCACATTTGAAGCTCCACTTCGCACTTCACACTTCTCACTGCACTCTTCACACTCAAAACTTCACACTTCACACTCCACGCTTCACACTTCACACTGCACTCTTCGCACTCCACACTTCACTTCACACTGCACTCCTAAGACTCCACACTTCACACTGCACACTCCACACTTCACACTTCTCACTGCTTTCTTCACACTTCACACTTCTCACTGCTTTCTTCACACTCCACACTTCACACTTCACACTCCACACTTCAGACTTCACTCTTCACACTGCACTCTTTATGCCCCACACTTCACACTGCACTCTTCACACTCCACACTTCACACTTCATCTCATCTGAGCTCTTCTCACCTTATCCCAGCTCATCTCTTCTAATCTCATCTCTTCTCATATGTCATCTAAGCTTTCATGAATCACTTCCCAGTACTACTTCGAGAACTTGCATGCGCCGTGCGCCAGCCAGGCCCGTGCGTGCGTGCTTTGTGCGAAGCTGTTGC
>Ga0126342_10002011_pt1 | contig 30630 bp, 30 predicted proteins | sample Cyp1metagenome_FD_92528 | JGI IMG/M metagenome (GOLD analysis project Ga0126342, IMG submission 92528) | Coral microbial communities from Lord Howe Island, Old Settlement Bay, Australia - Cyphastrea 1 metagenome | ecosystem: Host-associated > Invertebrates > Cnidaria > Coral ...
CCTGCTGCCTGCTTGCTGCTGCCTGCTGCTGCCTGGTAGTAAAAGTAGCAGTGCAGTACCTCTTCTTCCCTTACGCGCTCCCCCTTGCATCGGCCGGGGTCAGCGAATTATTATTATTCTTTCTTGGCAGCTGTGTCATAAACTCTTTTTCCCTTACGCACTCCCCCTTGCGTCTGCCGGGGTCGGCGGATATATCTAACTACCAGCAAATTTCCGTATTTTCTAGCTTTGCTTCGACTGGTCGCTCTATGAAATGAAACCTTGATGGCACTAATTGCACGTCAAACTGCTGGGTTGCTTGCATTATTCTAGGCATACCAGTCTGTTCAATCGTATTTTCCGTCCGTCTACTGTATCGCTTTGTTTGTTGTTCCAGCACTTTGTTTGGCTCATTTTCCCAACTATCCAACCAATCTTCTGGCGATTTCCAGCTTGTCAGAAACGCATCTTATGCAGTCATCCATTTGTCATCATTTGTCCATGCTGCCATGCATCCATTGATTGACATGATTAGTGCCTTGTTCGATCTGTGCGTTCGTATCTCGACGGTAGTACGGGTACTATACATTACTATACTATACTTTCGTCATCTCCTCTCAGCTGGAGTTTTCTACCCAAGTCTTTGCACTGAGGTTTACTTTGCATCTAGGATTCTGTTCTTTTCTGTGTGACTAAATAAAGCGCGAGGTCCACACAATAGCAGCGAGATACCTCTGGGATGCTTTTAGCATCTTTTAGCTATGGTGATCAAATCTGTGAGAGGCTCCCCGTTTTTTCTCATTGAATGGAGCAAGATTAAATCAATAATCTTCTTGACCAAGGGCTAAGTGCAATGTATCGGCTCAGAGGTGGACGAGCCAACATAGTAACATAGGTCCTACTATGTCCTACTAAAGGGCAAAAGTTGGAAAGGGCCAGTCGTGATGCTTCTGACAAGCAGGCATCACTTTCATTTGAGAGGTAAACATGCACAAACACACACACACAACTGTGGTCATGCGCTTGAAGTATCTTGAAGCGAGACGGCGGAGAAGTGAAATCAAGTGTTAAGCCTCACGGAAGAGTTCGCGGAAGCACTCTGAAAGGCAGCTTTCGCGGAAGCGCCAAGGAGCACCACAGTGAAATCATCCGAAATCAATAAATTAAAATCCTCAAAAACGGAATCCGCAGAGGAAGCAACCCAGAATACATACTATATAGTTCAGGACCTTCCACAGAAGTGAAAACCGTGGCTTCGCGGAAACCTATCATAGTAAGAAAGATTACAACAGAATAAACAAAACTCAGTTTTGACCACGGCTGAAATTTTACAGTACAGCCTCCATTCAATTGAAAGCTCATTGCTGGCAATTTGGTCAGCAGCCACAGGTACGATGAAAAACAAAAAGCAACTTTGGAGTTGCTTGTGAACGAGGCAAACCATCGCAAGCCAGCAGCTCAAGCAATGGAACCCAAGATGTGGTGAACTGCAGTATTGACGAGCAACAAGGATTCCGTGAATACCATGATGATGGATGGTTGCATTGTATTGTCCTTTTTGGCCTTGCATGGTGAGGCTTTATCGAGATCTCAAGGGAGACTACAGAGCAATTGCTGCAAAGCTTTACTTGGATGGTCATAGCCCGAGAAGAGTACAGATCTCCCAGGCTAAGCAGGGCTCATCACACAGCTGCAACAGGGTTTGCAGATTTTGGCACTTTGAGATACTGAGGGAGGTCTACGAATCACGCTTGAGAGTGATATTGTGCATATTCCGGCATCCAAATGCGAGGTGATCGTCTATACATCAACCACGAAGGCATGCCGGGTCCTGATCCAAAACCAGCGCAAGGCGGGCAAAAGTGACAAACAACAAGCTTCGACATAGAATTTACATGATGCGTGACATGATATTACTACATTTCGACATGTTCTCGCACTGCAAAGCGAATGATTTGGAACTCATTTCTTGGACACATAGCAGGGACAGGTAGAGGCACAGAAACCAGAGACAAACTTTGTACCTTAAGCGCTACTTCCGTGCCAGCTGCACCTCTTTTTGTTTCTTTCCTTCCACTCTATATAGACATTGCCTCAATAGCATTCAATAGCTAGCTTTATATCTGAGTGTTGATGCGTGCATGCTGCATGAGTAGTGAGCATAGTGCCAGGATGAAACAGGCCGCATCGGGGTGTCGCGTGCTGCTCAGCCGAAAGTGACCAACTTGGCGGAGTACCATCGGAATCGGACCATATTTCGCTGCAATATTTTGATGGTTGAATGAAGTTGAAATGGTTAGAATGGTTGAACACGATTGAACAGGTGGGATCAGACGAGCTCAGATGATCTTAGGTGATCTCAGGCCTCTTTCTCCTTTTGGTTCATTTGGTTCATTTTACGCACCCCTAGCTCTGCAGACCAGGAAACTCTCGCGATGAATCAAGAGCGCGCCCAGACATAGGATAATTCCATTCGACTCCATTTCCAGCCCTGATTGAAGACTTGCCGTGTCGATGCATGCTGGAGTTGTTTTGTCATGTTTTGTCTGGTTAATCTACAATGACAATCCGTACACAAAGTACTCCAGAGTGAAAACCATGCTACTGACATCTACCGACACTGTTCAAACGTATGAATCTAGTGCGCCCCAAGGTCTCAGACGCAGCTGCGATGCCAAGTTAGACTTCAGATTGAGCTGCCATGCGATTTGAATTTGACTGATACTGATACTACCACCAAGTGCCCTATATATTTATATGATTATAAATTATATATGTATTCAAAATACAGTTGAACTATGAACTGTTGAACTGAATTCACCGAGTGCGCTTCCAACAGTGTCCTCTAATGGCTCTAATAGTATTTGATGCATTTGAGACATACGGCATACTGCGAAGACTATACAAGACAATGCCCTTTCTCGGCAAATAAGACAGGGAGGACGATGCAGCGATGCCATGGCAGCGATGGTGTTGGCAGAGCCACCAAGTGCCAAATTGTTTCACACAGATGTTTCATGTCAGAGATGCGGACCATGTGACTGGTCAAAACCTGTGCGTTCTTTCAGCACGGTTTTGGCTTTGCCGCAAGGAGCTTTTGCAAGAGGAGCAACGATTGCGGAAGATGCATGGCGTCTACCAGTCGTCAGACTGCCACCCTGAAGGATTGCATCGCAGACGTGAAATTGGGCGAAGCAATTTCGGCTCCAGTGCGGACCCGATGCTTTCAAAGCTCCTCCGCGGCTTTGTGTCGAGCCGATCTTTTGGACGCTTGAGCTAGCGAGCACCTAAGAGAAGTCAGCTTGGGCAAATGGGTTATAAAATGTTATATAGGAGGGGTAAGAGGATCTTTGTTGCCCCTCTTGGCTTTTCTGGGGGTTGTGTACAGATGTTCAGCATTCAGAGTATATCTCTAATTCATTCTAATTCTATAGTCTATATTCATAATTGTTGATAGATGTATAAACGTATAAACATCCCGGCGGGTGGGAAGCCGCGCTAGCGGTTGAGCACGTTTTGCAAAAAAAGGGTCTGGCACTGTGGCGCCGTGCGCATTTTATAAGTCATGTTTCTATGATTTTTCCCTGGGAAAATCAAGTAATTTTGAAATGATTTCATGGTATTTACAAGGTTTTGTGGCTTTGGGATGATGGTCGTTTTTCACTTCTGCACAAGCCGCTTCAGTCTGCCCCACCCAAACCCCAAGCCATGACGTGGCCCTAGCGTAGCATCACTTGAGATTGCAAGCAACATGAGTCATGAGTGTTATTGCCCTACCCCATCCCACTCAAACCCCAAGCCATGACGTGACCCTAGCGTAGCATCACTTGAGATTGCAAGCAACATGAGTCATGAGTGTTATTGCCCTACCCCATCCCACTCAAACCCCAAGCCATGACGTGGCCCTAGCGTAGCATCACTTGAGATTGCAAGTAACATCAGCGTTATTGCCCCACCCCACCCCACCTCACCCAAACCCCAAGCCATGTCGTAGTCCTAGCGTAGCATCACTTGAGATTGCAAGTAACATCAACATTATCGCCCCACCCCACCCGAACCAAACCCCAAGCCATGTCGTAGTCCTAGCGTAGCATCACTTGAGATTGCAAGTAACATGAACGTTATTGCCCCACCCCACCCAACCCAAACCCCAAGCCATGACGTGGCCCTGGCGTAGCATCACTTGAGATGGCAAGCAACATCAACGTTATTGCCCCACCCCACCCCACCCAAACCCCATTTTCAAAAAGTGGCACGACTACACGCGCGTTTTCCCACCCGCTAGCATAAAGAGATTATTTGTCTGATGCTGTTTCAATGGACCTTAAAGAGGAAGCTTTGTGATGTGTAAATTGTGCAAGAACGTAAACTCAAAGCAATTTGTAGTTGATCTCAGGAAGACGCCGCAGGTGCGATCAACGGCACTGTCTTTGTGAAGCACTGAAGAGAATGGATTTGCGTGTCAGTTGCAGATCTACATTTTAAATCATTTGAACAGTTCAGGTAGTGAAGACTTGCCAGGTGCTTGGTTTCCCCCATGAATGAGCTGAGAAGGAAATTGTTTGCTTGGTCCATTTGTTTAAAGACAACCCCTGATGGTGTGTACGCTTATTCTTTCTTACAAGTTCTACTCTACTTTTTTGAGTCGTTGAAGACGATCCGATAACGTCCTAGTCATAGTCTTAAACCATACCAACTAGAGATTAGAGGTCATTACTTGCAGGATTATTTTGCCAGAAGGAGGGGCACGCAGAAAACAGTGTGTAAACAAAGAGTTGTTAGCCTTGTTGGATGAGATGTGATGACAACCAGTGCTCTTGTTTCCTACTGCTTTGTACAAGAATGAGAAGGATTTGCGGGCCACGCTAGTCGCGAGAGGGGAGCAGACCTAAGGACTGTGACTCAATTCACCTGTGCAGAAACAGCTACTGTGCCAAGGCCACAATTTTGCATCGACTTCTCGGTGCAAATTGTATGACATACAGAGTTGAATCGGTACACGGAATTTAAGGGAAGAATGACGAAAACAGTATGGAAGACGGTAAGATGAGCTGAAAGAAAGATTTACTTTCTGTAGCAGCTACAGCATGCTACAGCTAACTGTAGCAGAGCACGTTTTATTGTTTGACAATGTTTGACATTTCTGCAGGTTTTGATCAGTCTCGCACTGGCCTCAGCTGGCCTGAGCTGTAGAGCGTGGCTAGACCAGGGCACCATACAGTTCTCATCCCTCGATCACTGTGGTCAGTTACTGTTTTCTGAAGGAACGCCCCTCAAAGGGGCTCTGGCATGGCACGTTGAACTGGCACACATTGCGAAGGCTGGCGTTGCAGTTCAATTCCTGAGAACAAGCGTGACGGCTTGGTGTCATTTTTCTTCGCTTGCACCACTCCTATCCGTTCCAGCCAGGTTTTGTTGTGACTGGCGTTTGCAGGCTACTTGGCTCTGTCCAGTTTGAAGCAATCCAACAGGATGAGGGCTTTTTCCTCACACTAAGGCAGACATACCACCTCTGAGCAGCATATTTGGGGGCTGTGTCCAACCGTGTTACAATATACGTATATATACATATATACTAAGAGAATCTAAGAGACACTTTTGACTGTTTTTCCACCAACCTTTTATGAGGAGCCGGGTACACACACACGCACACAATTGCGCGTCATTGCTTTCAAACTGCTCAACATTTCAAAAGGTAATTCTCATGCCAAGCTCTGCTGCTCTGGGGAATCTATTGCCGTTACAGTTACAGCATGTTACAGCAGCATAGCGCAAGCCGCAGTCCATGTGTGCGTGTGTGCCCGTGTACCTCCGTGCGTGTGGATTTAGGCGTTGGGTTTAGATGTACGTCTGCAAGTTCGAAACTAACATTCATCCCAAAGTTCAGAACTGCAAGTCTAATATGTATATATATACATATAAACACATGGGAGGCGTGCTAAAGGTCCATGTAAGGGTTTTTAATTGCCAAGGCCGCCAGGCTTACAACATGAGACCCTGCGAAAGTGTTTTTTCTTCTGAGTCAGCAAAAGCAACTTTTGTTTTGGCGAAAGATTTAGCGAACGATTTTAACATGAGACCCCCGCGAAAGATAAACGCGGGGTTCGCAAAAGATTCGCGAAAGTAATTGTTTTATTCGCGAAGAATGGCCGTTGCAGATAAAGGAATTTAGAACAACCGCCATATATATACTAGTAGTATATACTATTTGTATTATACATATAGTATATATATATATATATATATCATAGTATTTACAGTATATATATATTATATATATACACCTGTTTCGTTTGCTTTCCTCATGAACTTTTGTGTAAAGACTGAAGCTCTGACTCTGAAGGCTTCAGGTGCAGACTGCCGTCAAGCTCCAGTTTTGAGCTGAGCTGGGCTGGCTGTTGTGTCACTAAGAAGCTCAGCGCGTTGAACCAAGGCTTTCAGTTCCCTGTGCGCTGCAAGAACCGGCGTTGGGCTCTCTTTTGCATCGGTTCCTTGACATTTTGTGAGAGGTTTCCTGAGAGGTACAGTACAGAGCATGGTTTCGCATGGGGCGCATTTTTTGTCAGGTACAGAGCATCAAGCTGCTGAGCTGTCCAACACACCACCTCCTTGACCTGCTACAAATGTAGCCCACAGGGCACGGCATGTCATGCTCCTGGAAAACCAAGGAAGATACTCAGAACTAGATTTCTGCGCCAATCTCCTTCACAAGAGGTCCAGTTCTTCCATCAAGTTGATTCGGCATGGTTTGTATGTTTGCAAATCAGAGAAACTAGCAAACCAGCCCACTGCTGCTCTGTGCAGGAAAAGTCATGGATCATCAAGGCATGGCACCCCTTGAGAATATACTGCCAGCTTCCCGGCAGCTTCATTCTTTCGTCGGCCGGACAGGAAAGGGCAAGGGGAAGTTCAACGATGGAAAGGGCAAAGGACATGCGCACAGCTCCTGACACGTGCTTCCAGAGTTTGCACTGTCTTTTGATGTCTTTTGATGTCTTTCATGCACATAGTTTGCTGTGCGCGCCCTCACTGGCCGCCCACTTGCTGTGACTCCCACAGCATTTGTGCCGGTGTGTGGTTCTATCTGTCGTATTTGCAATGGCAAAATCCAGGCGGCAGTAGCAGAGTTTCTTTCTGCTCATCATTCACCTTACTTGTACACATCATTCCTTACTGCTAATCATAGGAGAAAGGGACTGGGCAGAAGAGAAAGGAGATAGAAAAGGAGATCGGTGATCAGCTTAGCAATTCTCCAACCCTCTGACTCTTATTTGAGAACTTTTGTTGCTTCAAAGCCACCTTTATGATTTCAAAGGAAAGGAACAGAGAAAGGCAAGAGAAATGGTGATGGAAGAAGTAAAGGAGAGAAGGGTGAAAAAGGAGATAAAGGCGACAGGAAAGGCGAAGGAAAGGGTGAAGGAAAGGGTGACAAAGGCAGGATTCCGTCGACCGCAGCAATCTTCCTGATCTGTAGCTGTTTTGACATGTTTTGGCGTGTTTTGGCGTGTTTTGGCGTGTTTTGCGATTGGAGCAGCACTTCAACCTGAAATCGTTGGTCAGGTGGCAAAGGGAAACGCGAGGCACTTTGTCGCATGGTAGTGGCAACGTGTATCACAATGACACAATGAGGGTTCGAGTATGTTTACTGTAAGTGATATGATGAATTTTGTTCTCCAACTGTGTCGACCTGGTTGCAGGTGAAGGTGGTCGCCAAGGGACTTCGTGGTAAAATCACAACGCGAGCCCTGCATTCTTTGACTGTCTTGAAGGATTTGACGCATTGACAGCGGCATCTTTGCATATCTTTGCCAGGTTTGTGAATGGGAAGCCAAGTGGATTCATTCAGCGAACAGATGGAGAAAAGGATGCAGCACTCTCAGTCTCGCCAGTCAAGTGTGCTTAAGAAATTCGAATTCGAAGAATGATTGAAGAAAGAGAACATGGTTGAATGCGCGGGCAAGTTGAGCATCTAGCAGCATATCTATCAGCATGTGTTTTCCTATACAGCATACACATATCTATATTACATATAATTATATATATATAAATATCATATACCTATGAACCATCTGTGAATCTGTCTATCTGGTCTATCAATCAATCAGTCTATCTATCTGGCTAGCATACATTCTTGTTCAACGATGTTTGGAATGACCAACAACAGAATATGTACAAAGGTATCGGAAACTTTTAACTTGTATCAAGCAAATTCAGATAGAAGGATGCAGCCAGGGCGGCTAAAGTGTGCTGTTGGAATGCTTTGGAAGCACACCATGGTAGACTCCTGCATCAATGGGACGATCACTGACGATCACCCATGTGGTGATTCAATTCACGACCCATCATAAGCCCATTCTGGACTCTGACAAAGAAGCATGACCTGCAGTCAGATATTGCGATAAACCGCAAGTCACGTACACATACTGATCTGCCATCAGCTATGTACAAGATGCCATGGATTCGACGATGCATGGATTGGATCACTGCTATTTTGAGAATATTGCTTGTGCCATGCATCGGCCAATCCACTCGCCACTCGTCCATCCATCCCACCCTTGCCATCGCATTTTTCTCTTTCTGGTGTTCGGTTCGATTCCCTTCCTGTCCAATCCTCCGTCCAAGCCCTTTGCTCCCGTCCATTTTCAGGCTCCCACCCAACCATTATTCGGTTCATTCTTTGCCCCTTCCTGCCCTCACGCGCTCTTCTGTGTTTCGTTTGCGGCAATCCTCGGTGAATTTCCTCGGTGCTTTCCTCATCAGGGCCAGAACACAGTTTCCAGACGTTGCAGCGTTGGTTCTGTACGGGGGATAATAATTCATGTAAGGTGTACGTTGGGTTTACAGATGTAAGCTGGCTTCTGTTGCCTGCTCATGTCTCCTCAAGTTTCACAGCCCAGGTCTTCTTTGACTTGGCCGACGTTGTTGATGGCGAGACCCTGGAGGTGCTTGGGTTGTTTGGATCGGTGAAACTCCAGAACTGCCAAACCATATTGAGACACACTGACCTTGATAGCCATAGATCCTCATTCTTCACTCTGCGGGTGCTTTTGGTGACAGGACATGCACATGTGCATATATGATAGTCTATAAAAATACATGTTAGTCACATATTACATGTATAAGTAATATATGCATAAGTAATATATATAGATATATTATATGATATATATGTTTATATTTATATATATACACATGTATATATGTGTATGTTGCTTGTAGCCTTCAACGATTTTCGCTTCGAACCCTTGCACACCTGTCTCAGCGCGATGACATTGTGGAGTTCGATATTGTCGAGGGACGGGGTCTCAGTAGCATTATTTGTAGAACCTTCCAAACATGAGATGTGGAAAACACCCGGTAATCGGGTAACCTTACTTTTTGTGTTTTCTCCGTGGTTTTTCCTCTCCTTCGTTTGAGGCCTTGACAAGAAGCCCGCTCCCCAATGCGACGACGACATGTACATGGAATTCTGCTCTGTTTGCTTTCTTCATACTTTGCCGCAGTTCATTTAGTTTTGAGTGTGTTTATATAGTTGTCGATGATTATCAAGCGTGGATGGGAATTAGCTCAACAGGTTGTTACCGCATGCAAGCGCGTAGAGAGAATTTATTTGCTACCGGATCACCCTATCGGAACATTTTCAATCATGGAAGCATCATTATTTGTGTTGTTTTCTTTGCCGATTTGTCCATTATCCACAAGCTGAAACAAGCTCAAAACGAAGATATGCCTGTTTTTTTCAACGTGAACTTGTGCAAACTCTGAAGTGGCAAGGCGTCCCTTGGGACGGATGCAGCTTTAAGACCTGCCTTGTGAGGCTGTATGGCTCTAGAGTGAAGAAACTTCCAAAAGAAACTGATCTCAAAGAGGTGCAGATCTTTGCAGTTTTGTCGCAGAAAGTTATTCAAGAGTCTTTGCCTTTTCTTGTGATGGAACATAATGAAACTTGCTTCCGTTGAATTGCTCGGAAGGAGTCCCAGGTTCTCAAGTCCACGACGGTGCACATGGCTTCCAAAGCTGGATCGCTGACTGGGGGTGGCCTCACTCTTGGTGCGCCGTCTGAGCTTTCCGCTGTTACTGTTTGACATTTTCCGATGGGTTGCTGGTCCATTGGTAATACAAAGCGGCATCAAGGTCGTAGAATCATAGTTCCTGAGAATGCCTTGTGACTCGTACTGAGAACTGACAACAAGCTGAATGCTAGGACCGCTAGGAGTAAGTGCTTTCAACAACTCACTACCAACTGCTGGCTAGCTATTCGCAACTCACGAAACACTATTGTCTGCAGCAACCGCGCCACTCCGAAGACCTATCAATCATTTGCTGTGGGATTTCACCTCAGTAAACAAATCCAAACAATGCTTCGCTACAACTGCAAGCTGTTGCCTCCAAGCAGCTACTATTGCGGCTACTGCCAACTACCTTTACGGTGCCTACTTTTTGCTACCTGCTATCACCTGCTCTAGTACTATAGATACGACCGCTGCGGCTAACGTCTTCACTGGCGCTGCAACTACCTCTCGTCCTTTTTCTGAAAACATGTGGGAGTCGTCCTAAAACCCATGCAAGACTTTTGGTATCCGAGTGACATCTGCAGATATGGATGTGTATGTTTTGCTGCAGTGGCGAAAGGCCGCGAAAGGGCGGCATAAGGTTCGCGAAAGGTCTGAATACCACTATTTATAAACCTATGAATAAACGAAAACCTGATCATAATCCCATGTCCGGCAAAAGGTTCGCGAAAGCGCGGCGTAAGGGCAGGTTTCGGGTACCATAATTTTGGACAACCCCCATGTACCTCGCCACTTTCCTTTACCTTGTGTTTCGCCCATTTGCGCCATAAGATTCAAAGCACACACGTGCCACGAAATGAGACAGTGCCGGAAAAAGTTCGCCAGAAGGTCAATGCCAAAACAGGCCACGATCTAGTCTTGTTTTGTGATTCCCACGACCGCGACTTGAATTTCGGTTCAAGACATGCTTCAGAACTCTTTTAGTTCGGTTTTGACATATGGCACTGTCTTCGGTCCGTTCCTCAGTTTTAGACAGTTTTTGGCTTTATTTTTTCCCGCTGCGGTCTTTTTTTTGCATGAACCAGGGCCGGGTGCTTGAACCCAAGCATGGCATCCTCAAAGGTGGGATGGCCAAGAGCTAAGGAGTTTTCCCTTTTTGCAGACAAAAAAGAACGTACTGTGTTCAACAGAATGGATTCTCTCCATGGCAATGATGATGCATCGTAGATTGAGTGAGAGTGCCGTCAAAGCACAAACGGCAGAGATTTGCAAAGAAAATTGGTGACAAGTCTAGTTCGTGCCAGTTCCAGAGGGTTGTTTTTAAAATTCATTGGGTTGAGAAGATGGGCTTGATTGTTTGCAAGAAGCGAGGCCGCAATCTGTGGGCTGCTTCTCTTGAGGCTTAGTTCGGCACTAGGACAGGAACTCCACTCCCAGACGTGCTTTTTCTCTTGGCATGTCCTGTATTGTCCCGTCCTCAAGATTTCGATCTTGATTGTTGAACCTTATTGCTCTTGCTGAGCTCACCTCCCATCACTCCCATCACTCTAACCCTTCCCAGTGTCCTGATCATCAGACTCTAAAGATGTGACGTTCCAAGAGAGGCCTCAAGACCATATCACTATGACAGGCTTGGCACAACCTCTTTGCCAGCGCGGCTGTTTATTGCAGTAGACCCAGTGGCGATAAAGCCGGCTGCAGGAAGGCTCTTTGGTCAGGTGACCAAGCTCTTCTACAATTATATATGCGTAATTATATATAATTATATATATTTATATAACTATATGTATTATATATATAAACTTATATATCATCTTATATCCCTGGAATGAGAGGAAAGAAGGACTGAAAACATGTGACTGTCATGTTGTTTCATGTCTCTACATGCCTCTACCATTTCAGGTGCCGAGTGGCAGCGCAAGAGAAACTGTGCGAGGCAGAGTTGCAGTCTCCCAGCATTGCCAGTCAACGACACCTGAGGGCATTTGGACAAATGACGAAAAGCCACAACAAACCACAGTGAACTAGAAGAAAAGAGCAGAACAGCCCATGAGGACAAGGGTGACAACAGCAATACATTCAGATTTTGGTATGTTTTGTTGGTATCTTGTCTTATAGGTAGGCTCCATCCTGAACCGGTTTCCTCGAGAAGCTTTAGCTCCGTCAAGCACTGAAGCAAAACCAGTTTGGACATGTTTTGACTACAGGTAGTATTCATCAACCTTCCACAGGACACAAATACACAGACAAAACATACAATACTGATTGTATCCCTTAACGACTTGCTATCGAGGCCTCAAAGCCCTCTGGCGGGCTCAGCCTCGGAACTTCAGCCCCTTTGGTGGTTTTAGCCGGAGGCCCGTGCCGAAGACCGCAGCCTAGTGACAGTTCAAGAACGATGAAAAACGTACACGATTGAAATGGTTGTACGCATTCAATGAAAGTTCATGATATTTTTACATCCACGCCTCAAGAGACGTCACAACATGTAACAATTACGGAACTCAAGATGCACAGGAGCTGCTTGTCGCCGTCGTTGGAAAGCAGGCTTGCAGATCGAATTCTTTGGAACCGGACAAATGCTGTGTGTCTTTTGCATGCTTTTACCATGCATAGAAAGCAAGCTTTCACTGCTTTCACAAGCACCATCTCTTCTTCCTGCCAGGTGCAAGACTTGCTTCATCTGGTGATTCTGAAGCCGCACCCCCTCCGCAAGATTCAGTGTGAGCCTTAGATCCGATGCCAACAAGGCATTTGACGTGGTTTCAGCATGTTTTTACGAAGTCTTCCGAAGGCTCATACCGTATGATACCCCTCAAAGACAAATTCACCTGTTGCATCTTGCTGTAAAGATCTGTAAAGTTAAGCATCGTCAAGACATTGAGAAGAAGCAAACTGCAGCTGCACTGAAAGGTGCCCCTTCGAAGACTGGGAATATTGATGTCCAGACTTTGTTGAAGAGTTTCTTCACCCATCCTTTTGCGATCCTAATTATATATACATATATATATATATATGTATATATGTATGTATGTATATATATATATATATATGTATAATACAGATGATATACACCTTTCTAAATTTCTCATTTTTTCCATTCCGCTATTGGAGATCCCTGATGAAATGAACAACCAGCCTGTCTCTTCTTTGTAGGTATTTGGCAGCAGCTGTCAGATCTCTGCCATGAGACCCTCTCTTCAGTTGACCTCTTGTTCATTCTCAGGCCTCTACTGAGGATCCAAAACGTTGGGCTCCGAGTTTCAGAAAAATAGCATCAGAAATCATCAGAACATATAAGCCTCCATTTTAGCAGGCTTGGGCTCCACATCCATCACCGGCCGTGCCAGACACCCAACTCACCAGGTGAAGATGGCAAGGGAGGTGTCAACAAGCTCATCAAGAAGTTCCAGGTCGCACGGGGGTCCAGGTGTTGTCGCATTCCTTTCGCAGCAAAGTATGAACTTTACCTGGATTTACATAAGTTTACTGCAGTCTTGTGGGCAAAGTGGCGCATTGGTACCTGGCATGTCATCACATTGTCAGCAGAACAGTCAGCCTGCGAAACTGCAACTCTGGGACGCATTTTTATCATGGTGAATTGTAAAGTGCTTGCGACCAAAAAAAGCAGACAGATATGGACCAAGCTGCAAGCTTGGCTCTGTGAAACGGCCGATTTTCCTAAAGTCGTCCTTCCAACTTGCCTCTATGAGACTTGTGCTTCTGGGATTTTATGTGAGTCTTCTCGAGAAGAGCGAGAAAAGAATGAGTTCTTATTCTGGATATTGTAGGATGTCCACGGTCCTCTCTATCTCGGTATTGAGCTTCCTGGTAAACAGCATGAAGCAACCTAGCTCACTCAAGAGTCTGCGAGCTGCATCCGTAATGATTAATGCCCCGCCACACAATATCGAGAAGCAATGCAATGCGAGAATATGCGATACCTACGAAGAGATTCACATAATTTGTATTAGCTGGCCCTGGCAGGAGGACCCTGAGTTTCAGGAGGACTGCATTTCCAAGAAGTGATTGAGTTGAAGGCATTTTTTGAAAGTATCTAAACTAACCGCTTCGTGTGGCAGGACGTCAAGACTTTCTTCACATCTTTAACAGTAGTGCTGCCCTTATTATCTGACAGACCTGACTGTGATAGGAAGATCGTACCTGGCTGAATCCTTTGGATCATCTTGCAGCTTTAACCAACAAAGTGGACTGCCCAACTCCGCAGCCACAACCGAGCAGGGAACGCAACGACGCTGTTTCATCCTTTCCGTTTTTCTGATATCAAGCCGAAAACTCATCAGGGGATGTAGTTTCCAATGTTTAATATTGTTCAACGACAAAAGGACGCTACAAGCATCTACAAGCACTGAACCTTCCGTAAGGATCCGAAAGGCAGATTCCATGCATTCATCTTTGTGCTCTATCCTGGTCTTCGCATTTTAGCGGACAACTGTCACGCATACTCTGCTGACATGTTTGACCAATTGGTGAAGAGGTGGTTGGAACATTATTTTGAACTTGAAGCCTGTGCCGTCCATTTTCTGCCAGCCAACAAATTGAATGCAGGCGAAAGAGTGAAAGAAAACAACATGTCTTTCCAAATCTGACTGGTTCTAGCCGATTAGATTTTGAAATTTTATCCACATCTACTTGTTGATTTTTTGCTACCTCCTGCGACGTTCTCATCCAAAAGAGCGGTTCACCATATTTTCTGAAGCTGGGGCTGAGAGGGTTTCAACACAGTGTTGCACAGCACGTTGTAGTTTTTGTTTTCCATCGCAAGAGAGGGTTTCACACCGTTTTTGGGGACCCCTTGGACCTAGAGGTTCCGTCCCAGTCCGTGTCTTCTCTCATTGGTCCCAGGGTTTTCCTTGGTGGGATGACCAGCATTTCGTTGAAAGAACCCATTTCCAGGTTCAAAAAATGAATCTTTGATCAGGAAAAGAATGAGCTTGGCTTGGCAGTGAAATGTTCTCAGCCCTTTTCAATCCTTTTCACAGAAAACATTACAACAAAAACCGAACATGTGGCAATGAAACCTGAGTCATGGAAAAACCCTCGATCAGAAACAGATGAAACTAGGGCAATGAAATAGACTACTTTTTTAAACAACAGTTTGCAAACAAATCCTTGGATCATTCTGGGCGGCTTCATTATCTTGGTCCCCTGGTTTGCACCCTGTTGAAAACCTTTTGGGCAATTTTCTACTGTATAGCAACGTCAGCCAGACACTTTTGATCTCAAGTTCCTCTTAAGTTGCACGAATGGTTGGATGTTCCCGACGCATATTTTGAGTTTGAACACTTCGTACCAGGTGGCCGCCAAGTTGGGAGACCGAAAATGTAACATTGTAGTAATGTAATCATAATGTAATTATTAACAATACACTTTTACTGTGAGAGGACCTTAGACCGATAGCTGAATGGCTAGACCTTGCCTTGCTCCATCTTGCTCCCTATTCATTCAGAGTTGGACGTTCCACACCTCTCTTTCCGCACCTCCAGTCACTGTCAGTCACTGAAGGCTTTGCTGATTCGAGGCTTTCTTGTAGAGTGCGTGACCCAACGTGACCCAACTCACTGAGCAAATGTGTGTCATTGTGTCATAAACAAAGCATGGACACATATGGAAACGTGGGCATTGAGCATTGAGGCCTCGCTTCATACCGTCCCTCTCTATGTATCCCAATTTCGATATTGGCAACTTGGCATGACTTGGCATGACTTGGCTAATTCACCTGAGTCTGGTATGTTGGTGTGCTCCAGTTCTTTGAGACGCAACTGATCACACAGAGCTCGTTTCAGGCGATCAGCTGACGGTTGACAAAGTCTCGAAGCGATGGCCATGGGCTTTCAGTCCAAACATTTGATAGATGCTCTCGAGTATTCTTCATGGTGAAATTCATGCAATATGATGCAATTGAAAGGCGCGATTGGCTTTGCCTGACTGTGTACGTGATTCAAACCACGTTCCAAGCTTGATGTCTCAAGTCCATCTGAGGCGTGAATATGAGAGGAGAGATGTGGTGGTGTTCAATCCACCGCCCAAATTCAACGAAGTTGTAGGTGGAGTCCTGAACGATCCTTAACCTGATCAACATGTCCAATAGTGTTTTGCGTTGAACAAGACCGTAGACCGTTGACACATATTGAAACATTTGAAACCTTCGTGGATTAAAGATGTATTTGTGTGATTTTGTGTGCATGTGTTCACAGCCCTATTAGGTGGCGACCGATCTGGTGATGCTCTCATCAAGAGAATAGCCGGCTTCTTAGAAGATGAATGTGTACACGTGTGATGCAGCTATGCATTATTTTATGTATATGTATTTAATACATGTGTTTCTTATTCACACTATATATATATATATATATGTATGGTACCACACCCAAAACCTACTTTTTCAAGCAACTTACTGATATTTGCTTGAAATTTTTTAGGAATGATCAGTTTTGCACCATTTTTTGAAGGCATGTTCTTTGGAATCAGGAGTGGTGCCATACATACATACATACATACATACATACATCCATACATACATACATACATACATACATACATACATGGATAGATGGATGGATGGATGGATAGATAGATACCTAGATGCATAGATACTTAGATACCTAGATACCTAGATACCTAGATACATCGATACATAGATACATACGTACATACGTATATACATACGTACATACCTGCATACCTGCATACCTGCATACATTATGCATACGTGCATACGTGCATACGTGCATAAGTGCATACGTGCATACGTGCATGCACGCACATATATGTATAATTCTGTATATATATATATGGCTATCATGTAGTGTATGTAATTCATACATATGTACATGTAAGTTGTATGTAGTAGCTTAAGCCACTCTCCAGACATGGGGGTTGCAGTTTTCTTTTTGTTATTTTTCCTGGTTTCCCCCGTGTGCAGTAGAATCTACAGCCAATGCAACCCAAATCCCATCATGGATCGACGTGCTTTTACACCACAAACCAGCAGTTGGAGGTGCGATCTGTTGCTATGTGATGCTTCCAATCACATCATGCCCCTGTTTGATAAAACCGTTTACTCGAACAATGCCAATTGTGCTACGCATGTCAATTCTGTAGACTATATTTTGTGTAGCACCTCAAACCAAAATTATGCACAAAAGACTTGTCTTAGGCAGCGACCGTGTTGAATGACGGGATTGCTGATTATTGCAAAGTTACTGAGACTTCTACCAGCACTTGAGGTAGCAGTTGCGGGGGACACTGTTGAGATCAAGAATGGAGGAACCTTGTGACCTTTGCATCCTTGCTTGTTCAGCTTTTCGTTTTTCAGCAGTTGCTATCACTGCCCTTTCAAGGCTGAAGTTAAAGAACTAAAGAACCAACCAAAGAACCTTGTCGGTTGTAGGCATTTGTTGGTACTGTATTGGAAGCCTTCTTGTATGTAGGTCTATTTACTATTTAGCCCAATTTGAGTTTCGATTCAAAACGCTCCTTAGTTTTCAGGTACCTCAATGGCGAGGCTCAGGATGAACCCTTCACCAATGAGGCCTTTGTTTGTTGCCGTCCTTGCGGCATCGCGCTAGGATCTCTTGAAAGCCCTGCGCTATTGCGCTTCGGGCACTGTTGCTTTGTAAGTCCTGGAAGGCCGCAAGATATGATTTCGGACCTGTCCAAGTTCCTGAAGGATGTGTTCTTGTGCTGGGTGACAACAGGACGGGTTGAACAGGGTTTTTCGGTGACACTGAAGGCTTCTTATCTTATATACACGAACTTCAGTGGAGTTTACGGTGAGCGTTGGAACTGTGATAGGAATCAATCTTTGGATGGTCATGTTTGGGGCTTCCTCCCGATCGAGAACATCATTGGCGACGTCCTTAGTTCTAGCCCTTGATGCATTTGTGGATTTACAAATGCGTTTCTTGTTGGTTGTTGTCATTGAATTATTGAAAACAAGTTGTTTTCAAGTGGCATTCCCAAGGACGGGCAACGTTCAAATTTTGGCCTCCATGGCACGTCGGTAGTATCACAGCCGCTCCGCCATGAGTGGCACCTCTGAAGCTCTTGTAGCTCGTGATACTTTGATATACTTGGTGGATCTAGGTCTCTTCTGGCCTACTTAAAAAGAGAAACCGTTCAAACGATTGTAACTATCATTAATGTGATTGCACCGCGCGTATGTGCGGACTTCCGTTCAGTGGAAACAAGCTGGACCGTATTTTTTTTACTCAGACCTTGTGGTCAGCATCCGAAAAAGCGCTTCCCACTCACAGACATTTGAAGTCACCACGCACATGAGCTTTTAGCTGCCCAGAAAGCGCCACAGTGATTCTCTTTTGGAATATTGCGATTGTTACAAACTGCTGGTCTCACGGACTGAAGAGACCCTTCATTGCTTTCTGTACTTCGAAACTTACTCTTGGGGCAAGGATAGCTTTTCAACATGGACATGAACGGCTTTAAGTCAGTTTGTGCATTGCAGCTTCACACCTGAAGGCATGTGCAAAATTTCGTCCGTGCAAGCAGGTCCAACCTCCAGACTTGGAGGTTCTGGCAAACTCAGTGGCCCTGTGTCTCTGTCTCAGGAACTGCTCTACATTCACTGTGCTCTTCGTGGACAGAAAATCTGACTATTCGTGTTCAACACGTCGTGTTCTTTGCGTATTTTTGCTCTGCGCTTGCTCTGCGAAGACCTGAATTTTTGCGCAGGTCTCTGAGACCGGGAGGTTCCCTAGCTCCACCAGCAGGCATCGGACTCCTCTTTCTTTGTGCTACAAAGATGTATTCTGATGTATTGTGCGAATCTGTGCTAATTTGTACTAATATATATATCTGCTGAATTCACATGAATCTAAAAAGCTCTGAATATTTCTCTACCCACTGTACAACACCATACCTATCTTGACATTTCTTATTTTTCTTCAATCATGATGATGATGATGATGATGATGATGAAGATGAGTAGGAAAGTGCATTAGTGCCTCTTTTCTCCACGTTCAGGAGCAGCGAAACCAAAAGAAACCAAGGAGCTATGCTGCTGACAATGTGGATACTGCCAGCACATGTGCCAAACAGATTCAAAAGTGCCCGTGACTTTTTGCAGGAGGTGCCTGAGGACGGGACAAATCTCCAGAATGGAAGCAAGAAAAGCTTTTTTCCAACTAAACACCCTCTTGCAGCCTTTGCTGCGCTTTTTTTGCTGGTGGCACAAACAAGCTCTGGGTTGGGCACTAGATGCATTGGTACTAGATTGATTGGTACTACATATATTTGTGCTGAGATGTCTGAGATGTTTGCAAGAACCAAGTACAAGCTACTTTGATGCTTTGATAGGAACTTCCGCAAGACCAGGAAAGCTGCCTGTGGCCAGTTTCTTAGTTCCCTGAGCATGCAAAAACCAACAAACGCCACATCGGACACTGTAGATAGCGGCAATATTGGCTGAGTCTCAGCGCATCACATATTCAGAAATCGTATACGCTAGTGCAAATATTACAAATATGTGTGGTTTTATTCTACCATTATTCGTTTTTTTGGTGTGACTGTCGTTCGATCAGGGGCCGCATCGTAAACGTTTACGGCGGCTTCGGCTTTTTGAAAAAACTCGGCGATGCTGATGGGCAAGACATTTTCTTTCGAGCTGCGGATGTCATAGGCTCCAAAGCAACCAGCACGACTTCATGAAGATGCACAGCAATGCACACCATAAGCAGATCATCCGCATACTGACTCCTGCCCGTACGGTCACCGATGTCAGCGATTTCGAAGACTGAACGTGCTTTGAATCACAGCCCCATAGGCATGAACTCTCTGGATCCCGGCAGCCCGTCCACAGAGTGCTTGAGTCTTAAATCAGTGGCAGCAACTGATCAATGTTGTGATTTGTTGTGATTTGTTGTGATTTGTTGTGTGCGGAGGATTGCAAGTCTTATGGAAGATTCAGCCGAGGTCTGGAAATTGTGCAGGCAAATACAAGGTGTGGACCTGTGACAGCGTTGTGACTCAGGTTTGAAGCACAGTGCCCTCGGAAGCTCCGCAAGTCACTTTCTGCACAGGAATTCCAACGGATTCAAAAAGTTCTACATCACCTTGGAAGATGAAGTCTCCTTTGTCATGTCGAAGGACGAATCAGCTACATTGGTTGAGCAGTAATCCAAAGGTGGCAAACTGTTAGGAGAGCCTCCAATTCAATTGCAATTCGGATAGGCGCAACATTGCGCAACAGTGCAACTAAACTCTTCAGCCCTAGTTCAGAGGTCTCATTCGGAAGCATCGAGTGAACCGAGCAAGAAGAGACTTTCAAGTGCTTAACTGCAAACGTTACATTACACATAAAGCTTTCGCAATGGATTATTATAGTTGTTATATGATTGAAACATATCACATTCATTCCACAGTATAATTTCATACATACACATGTGCCATGAACATGTATATACGGTATTCACATCGACCTATGCTTTAATCGTCCATATCGACCATGTATCTTCCACAATGCAAAGGGGCTTCCAGCCTACGGCCTACGTGCGTTCCATTGCATTTGTGATAGTTCACCAAGACGCTCACACCGGCTGGATCACTGCCTCATGCAAAATTGTTCATGCAAAACATGCGTGTTCTGCAACGTATGCCAACGTATACATTTATGATGTGTGGCAAGAGCAAGGGCGCCGGAAGAGGAAAAGAGGAATGAAGAGTGTAAAGTAACAAGAATGCTTCGCAGAAAAGAATGCCTAAACACTTCAGATTGACACGGTGTTTACACCATGCGTATGGCTCTGGTTGTACAAAAGGTACTTGGATTATGTTTGCAGCAGTGCCTTTTCTCATCTCCTCCTTGTTTACCTAGTTTCCGTTGCAAACGAGGAAGCAAGGTTCAAATATAATAAATATACAATTGCGGAGAACAAACATGCAATCTTTAAGGACACGTATGGCCCTGAACAGAGGTTGTCCAGAAGTGTGACCTTTTTTTTGCCAAACGAGTCAATCAAACTTCAAGTTGCACAGAGAAGACCTGTGGGCACGGCATCCAGCTGGAAACTGTGCATGTTGTCAGTTTTGGTGCAAGAAACAACTGTGAGTACCTCTGCTTAGGCTTTTGGTTCAGGACCATACTGGAAAGCCTTGTGCAGCTGCTGTGATGAAGGCTTTGGGAGGGATTAACCATGATGCTGAGCCTTAAACTTCAGATGGGTGCACAGATTAATTCTGCTTTGAATGAAATCCAGTGAAGCATGGAAAAAGCACTCTCTGTACTTTGTCCTGAAGGAACGAAAGGGCGCGTGGCGAACCAGCACCGGACGCCGGCGTATTGGGGTCAAAGAAGTCAAGAAAGAAACCTTTAAGGACCAGGTGCCCTCCTGTTATCTTCCTGTACCCTTTTGCATCATCAATCTGACAATCTGGCTCTGAGTTTCAAGACTGCAAGTGCCTCCGATGAAAATTGGAGGTCAATCGCCTCACCTCCATGGACACTGACCAGGCAAAACTCAGCAACGAGAGCCTTAGCGGTTTTGAAAAGCATCAACCATGCTTGTTGATGCCTTTTGATGCCTGTTGCTTATTGATGCTTATTGATGCTTATTGATGCTACTTGATGCCTATTGATGCTACTTGATGCTTATTGATGCTTATTGATGCTACTTGATGCTACTTGATGCTTATTGATTTTGATGCCTATTGATGCTTGTTGATGCTTGTTGATGCTTATTGATGCTTATTGATGCTACTTGATGCTTATTGATGCTACTTGATGCTTATTGATTCTTATTGATGCTACTTGATGCTACTTGATGCTTATTGATTTTGATGCCTATTGATGCTTGTTGATGCTTGTTGATGCTTATTGATGCTTGATGCTTATGGTGTGATTAAACCAAAAACATACTGTACCCTTTCTGATTTCTTTCTTCAGCGATGAGCAGTTCATGATAGCGCAACCAGCTTGCACATTGAATATCTTCACATTTTTATCATCATGCATTCTGGCAGATTCTTCAAAGTGCCATGTTCTTCAAAGAGATCCTCGATAGCTGCAATCCCAGCCCTATTTTGCAAACTGTCAGAGGGGAATCACGAATCTACGTGAATGTGCTGAAAGGCTTGCTTCCCTCGATTGTTTTTGTGTCTGATATAAACGTAGAGGTGCCCTCCAAATATTCAACACGATAGTCAGTACGTACCATCATGTGCCAAGGCCCTGAATTCGATGGAATTCACCTATACAAAGTCGTATCGATGCTGGCATCGAAGGAGCGCAAGACAGCGCGCGGGAAGCACAGCAGATACATTGACCAATGTGGTAGCAGATATAAGTGTTCGCAACTTCTTGTAACTATCGTTTGCCTTGTTGATAGGACCTTCTGGAAGACACTCGAGCAGATCGGATCTACCGTTTGTTCTTGGAATCAAGTGCTATGCAGGCGCGTCAGCATTCCGATCTGGATTGGAAAGAATGATGTCCAGCCGCATATGCAGAAAGCCGGAACACGCGCAGCCACTGTGGCTAAATCAGTACTTGGTCCATCCAGTTTGATACATGCCCCAAGAGCTTGACGCACTCCGCAGAACTTTCAATGCTGCTTCATCCCAGGGATTTGCCTACCATGGGGTGTAGAGACTTTGCCAGAGCCAGTGCCAGGCATGTCTTCGCACAACCATCATTAAGCAAGGAGCAGGCACAAGTTTCACATGTTTCAACACACCATGTTTTGGGTCATTTTATATCCAAGTGCGGACTGCTGTATGTATGTATATACAGTATACATATGTATATATATATATATATACACACTGTATCTTTTGTTGTGACGCTCCCCATTTGGGCGAATGATCCAGGCAGACACAATGGAAACTTCCTGGAGGAGTCCTTCCTAGCTTTCTGATCAACTCATCCCAACATGACCTTTTCCCATCTTAAACAGCAGTCTTTGCTCAGCTTTGGAACATTCTTCTTGCTTCAGGCAACATTCACATGTGAAGCTCTGTGAAGCTCTGTGAAGCTGCAGGAGTGCCTCAAAGTGATAGTTGAGATTGTGATGCGCAGCCCAGCCTCCCAGGAGAAGTGCTGTTTCAATGCCAGCTGCTGCTACCACAAAGTTTCTACAAAGTTTCTTTGTCTCCGGTGATCTGTGTCCAGGAGTTGCGTGGACAGCTGCCACTTGTAGAGCTCGTGGAAGTGCCACCACCTGCTGGCTGTGTCAACACTAGAACCAATTGGAAACATGGAAACACACAAATCACAAAAGACAAATCAGAGTGGCACGACCTGCGCCCGATTGCAGCGCAATCCTGGCTCAAGTCCCGAAAGGCCCTGAAGGATCCTGAAGGATCCTGAAGGCTGATTCAATGCAAGACTGGTAGTGCAAGTGCCAAACCCAAAAGCATGCAACTTGCAGGTCTCAACTTCTCCAACGTGCTGCATTCCTGTCTCAGATGTTCTTTGTGTGATTATGTATGTACATGTGCGTACAAAAACATACATTATGAATATTGTTTATAGTACTGTGCCGGTTTGAGCTCATTGCAGGTCGTTTATTCATTTTTGACAGTTTAAGCCATGCAATGGAGCCACAGCAGAAAGCAGGCCTTCCCAGCGCTGAATATTTCCATTTGCCAAAAAGTCCCAGGACTTGCAGAAAGTGTAGTGGACTGGCATGAGCTGTGCAGCAATTGGTTTCCGGAAGCAGATCTTTCGCTAGTTTGATGTTGATTCAACGCCATGATTTCTTGCAATGCTGATTTGCTATTCGGTGCAGCTGTATGGCTGAGGAAACTGAGATAGAGATTTTCGTCATTGAGACAGAATAATCAAGCATAGGGCAGCAGGATACTGGCTAAGTGGTGCCGAACACATGTTTACCGGTCTGAACCCCATTTGAAACGTTAATATATGCAATTTAATCGAAGCTTTACATATGTAGGCCCCAGAAATCTTAGGTGTGCAGAACATGAAAAGATGACAATTCTTCGTCCCTGCGCCTCCTTTCTTGGAGTCTGGGCCTAAATGTGTTTGCCATGGGGCCCATACTCCATACTATGGGGCCGTTCCTATGGGGTGGATACGGTGGATGCCAATTGCCCGAGTGCATTTGGCGCCGGAATCGCAGCTCAGGCATTGGGCTTTGCAGGGCTGATTCTGGTAGCTTGTGGAGGAGCCCTTGGCCCAGAGATTGTACATTCCAGAGCCACTGGGACCGCGTTGCAGAGTTGCTGCAAGCTCTCACCCATCTCACCCATCTCACACCTTCACTACAAAGATCTACAAAGTGTTTGTCTATAAGACCATTCAGAGACATGCGGCAATGCACTCGGTTATATATCATTAAAGCCCAATAGCATTGAACAGCTATAGCACGCAATCTCTCCAGGCCCATTGATGCTTACGATCTACATATGATAGAGTTGTCTAGAGGATTTTGATGGATTTTGATTCCATGATGTATTTAGATGTTCTTGCTGAATTAAGAGGTGCAGGGAAAGCGAGACATATTTCGTCTGTGAGATCTCAGGTGACTCCGCAAGCAGAAGTTGAGATGTCTTTCCAACCCGGCACCTTGAAAGATCCATCAAGCTACGAGGCACGGCCACATCTGGCAACCAAAGGGAACTGTGGGATACCGATGGATACCGTGGGAAAGAAGATGAAAGAAGTGACATTGGCAGATTCGCCGTAGTCGCCGTAGTCGCCGTAGTCGCCGTAGTCGCCGTAGTCGCCGTAGTCGCCGTAGGACCTCGATCGATTTGAGAATTCCTCTTTGGGCTCTTTCGACAGGCCATGGTTTTCCTTCCGGAAGTGCGGCCGACCAAGCTTCCTTTGCTGCTATATCTACATGAAGCTGGCGAGATGAGGGGCGAACTACATGACATTATCTCTGAGGCGCTAGCTGTAAGTCGTGTGGTTTCCGGATGTCTTGGGTTTTTGAATTCCAAGCTTTAGAGCCCGAAAGAAGTAGCTCTTTGGAAAAAGGCAGAAAAAATTGACAGACAACCTTTCCAGAATGGAACCATAGTCAGCTGCAACGCGGCGCTTGAAATGCAGCTGAGGGAGCTACTGGCACCCCACCTGTGGAATTGAGCTTTGGAAGGGCGCCCAAGACCCTGTCGGAACGTCACCACCTCAGCCCATAGAACTGGATTCAAGACCTTAATTTTGGAGCGGTAGTCCAGTCAGTAAAACCATGAGATCAGACATGTCATGACATGCCTTCAAAGTGACCTCAGTCTGCAAGTTTTTTTTCGTTTCGAGCGCATCAGGCTTCGCTGTGGTGGCGCCTCACACCTCCCAGGTGCTTTGTGCACAGATCATCACAGATCTAGGTTTGCAATGGTTTGCATTCCAAATTCTCCAAGACGCTGCGACACAACGAGTATCAAAGATATCCATTCGCCTTGAAGTGTCTAGCCATGTCTGGCCAAGTGTGAGTTGCAGGGATGGAACCGGGAGCTGATTAACCGCTTTGTTGACTTTCTGCTTGCGGACAAGTCCTTGCAATTGGATCCAACAAGGCCAGACAAGATGATAAATGATAAAGGCACCTGTTTCACAACTTTGTTTGAGAGTCGTCAAACGATTGTTGGAACAAGCACAAGCTTCGATTTGCGCAGAGACAGTACACAGCAGTGTACAAGATCAATTTTTGACCATTTGTTTGTCTAGAGTCTAGCGGAAAACAACTCACGCCTGCATGTGCTTGCGATTTTGCGATTTCTGAATTGCTTTGTTGACTTTCACCTGGGAACAATTTTCCGCGGGACGATCCCTTACTGGGATGAGTTATCTGGCAACATGACCAATATGACACAACCACTGACTTTGTCAACTTTGCATGATGACCCTTTCCACCTTCGCTAGTCACCTCATGTGCTCACCAGTCAGCTCAATTCTTTGCATTGACAATTTCGTTATTGTCAAGGGCAGTTACCTTTTTTGCGGGGCACTTTTTGAACCACGACCTCATCCCAAAAAGGGTCTTGTGTCCTCCGTGTGGATGAACGTACTGGGTCATGATGAGTCAAAAATCAGAACATTCAACGACGATATATATATATATATTATACATGTATGTATATAATGTATATATATATATACACATGTGGGTATACCTTCTCACAGAAAGGTGCACGCATTACAGACGCACACACACACACAGACGCAGATACATCCATGATCGTCTATACATATTGTGACATCATTGACCAGCATCGACTGCGTCACTCCATACATGAGCAGCATTGTTTCCAAAGCTTCATTGTCCAATTTTTCCTTGCAGGTTCCTGCTGGCAACCTTTTGGCGCAAAAGACACCAAATCTTCACAACCACATCTCCTCCCCATTTCTTCGCATAAGTATAGATATAGTGATATAGTGTATATATAATATATATATATATATATATTAAGATATATTTAGTCTATATTCAGTCTATATCAATCTATATAAGAAAACTATATCAATCTATGTCAATCCATACCAAACTATTATAAGTGTATATATATATATATGTATATATATTTACATGTTCGCGAGATGAAGGACAGGTGCGCGTTTGTTTCTTCGTTTCTTCCTTGCCTACAGGCTGTATGTTACGGGTCACTCAATGGGTGGAGCCGGAGCATTGGTTGCTGCAACGAGTGGCCGTGTCTTGGTGCTGTACTCGTACCTTTGACGGTTCCATCATGTTCCATCATACGGTCCCCCTTCCAGAATCTTCCAGAATCTTCCCAGAATCTTCCCAGCATGTCCACCGCGCAGCTGGCTTCGTGATGTATATAATAGAATTAGTATAATATAATATATGTTTTTGTATTGTGGTCCGTGCAGGTCATTGCCTAGAAGTCTTGAGGATAGTCGTTTCCATTAGCTGTGCCACTTCATCAGCTACAGAGCACTTTTGAGGCTTCGCAGCTGCAGTTCCAGTTGCGGCATCTGGTGCACCTCCCGCTAGATCACTACAAGGTTGGAAAAACTGGCCGAAACAGCGTGGATGATATGGTACTCGTATGATGTGATGCAGCCAATATCAGCTTGATGTGAAGTTTACATAGATGAATTGACGGCTTCTTGCACGTTTTGAACTGCGAGGTGTTCCGATTTGGGCCTTTCATGGCAACAACGACGTCATCGTGCCGAGTGCTGTCAGCAAGGAGCTCATAGAAGCCTTGTGGAATGCTGGAGCGAAGAAGGAGCTTCGACGCCGAACCCGCGCAATATATGCACGACATTGTCTTGTTTAATTAAGTCCGTCTCATTTTGTTAAATCATCAATTGAATATCTTTGATTTACATAATTTTTGTTGAATTTTAGACGACATGTGATTTTCATTTGCCATGGTGAACAGTGACACCTTCTAGCAGCTTTGCCCCGATCCTGTGGGTTTGAAGGTCAATGATTTGACCACTTTCCCTTAAGTTGTTGCAGAACTCCGGAGGAACATCAACAAGACGTCAACAAGTACCATTCATAGTAGAACTTACTTCCCTAAAAGGTGCTTTGGAGAAGGAATTTGCTGGCATCCAGAAGGAAGCTAGAGATGACAATCACTCCCATCACTCCTGTTATTTGCGCCGTCCAAACCAGTACTAGGAACATTGAAATGACCGCCAGCAACGTGCGCTTCCAAACTATGCTATTTTCGAAACAAGCAAACATGGTTTCTTTTCAAGTCACATCCTTCAGTGGAATTCCGTTATATTCCGTTTCTGTTTTCCTTTTAAAAACGCTTTGGCGTTTTGCACTGCTTTCCACAATGTTTTGCAATGTTTCTCCGAACTGCTTGAGGATGACGTTAAGCTGACTCTCTATGACGATGCTCCAGCGCCTCCTGGGTGGCCAGACTACTTTGGACACGCAAGCACGATCCCAGCATATGCAGCTTGCCGGCACTGGAGGTCTTGATAGCTCTTGATCACAATGATACATAATAAGATATAATAATATATAAATGATATAATATGGTATAATAAGTACTATATAATGATATTCAATAAGTATACATAATATGTGGCATGAGAATAGACTATAATACGATATACAAGCATAATATAACATAAACCATTACAATGCATAATCATACATCACGATACAGTATAATGCAATATCATAATGCATTACAATACGATATCAAAATACTTTAAGTTTCTCAGTCTTTGGCCAAATATCCTGTTGTCTACCAGCAGCGGTTCTATTCCCATGAGTTGAAGATATTCTAAGTCTTTGATGAAGCCTTTGCGGCTTTGGCTGCGAGCTGCTTTGCGTCTTTGTGTAACAGCTAGAGCGGATCTATAATATGGGATAGGGGAAGATAATAGCCGCCTGTGGAGTGGTCCAACGGATCGTGTTCGCCCTAGTCTGGCCATTTGGACTGCTTGTCCGTGTTTGGAGTGCTGCAAGGCAACATCAGATCTTTATGACTGGCTTCTGCAGCACCACTCGGGAAGATGAATCACTACCTGCTCACAGCCAGCTTGTCCACCTTTGGCTTTCTTGACCTGTACATAGCTTTAGAATAGAATAATACATACTCGTAGATTTATGCACAATAAATATATGGATCTAAATATCTCTAAAGGGCATGCAAAGATTGACGTCAAACTGGGCAAAGACTCCAGCTTGTTTTGGGCCGCAGCAAAGAGTCCTAAGCTGCAGACACACCTGAGCAAAACGACATTGGAATACTTGAGTACTTGAGAATATTTGATTGTGTCAGGCATCAGCTCCAGACCAACAGAAAGATCATTTGTTTTGATATATTTGAACTATGTGATCTTTGGGTAGATCTTTCAAGTATTTCAGAAATTTCAGCAGATCGTTCAATTACATGTCAATGTATATATATATATAGATACACTTAGTGGACTTGAATTTTGCGAAAGGCGCAATGCAGTAAACTCAATAAACGATTCAATCGCAAAGCCTGGAGCTTTGCAAGGCGCGCTGCAACGGCCGAGTGCGAACCATTCAAACTGTCCCAACCTGAGCAGCTTGACGGGTCCGAGCTTCATGGATACCTTTGAGATACGGTTACACATATCACATCAGATTGTTGGCGTTAATGTTCCTTGATGTTCCTTGAGAACATTTGAGCACTTTTAGGAATTGAAACAGTGCTCCATACTGGGCATGCCTTGGCACACAAGTACTCCCTGTACACAATCCCACATACCTCACTCGCCCGCTTGCATACCTCCGCATGAGCAGAGCCACAGAGGCACACACACACACACTTTGTATTTCACGCCGCCACAAGACTTGTAGCTGCTTAGGGAGATCAAACTCCTTACTACTCACTGATTTGAGCATGAGCATCTAAAATCGAATTATCATATCCTCAGACATGAAAGCAATATATGTATATATCATCATATATCATCATATATCATCATATATCTATACACTGTATCAACAAACATCAGCAAGCCAACAGTTTGCATGGAGAATTGTGCAACGAAAGGTCCGACGAGTTGACCTGCAGCAGACAGTGCATACCATGCGGCAAAAACAGTATATACAAAAGCAATTGCAGGGGATAGTTCTATCATGTTCTATCTGATCAGATGGGAATCCCCAACAATTTGTCAATGGATGAGGATCCCCATACTTTAGGTGGTTAGACACCGCAAAATGGTTCAGAGGTCGATCAGGGCAAGATGGTTGCGGCATATGATGATTGCACAAAGCATCAATAGCACCTCCAAATCATGCGGTGCACAACGACCCAATCTCACAGCAACCACAAAGTAACCAGTTTTGTGATGGATCGTGGTAGCACTCCTGCACGCTGAGCGCAGTGGAAAGCCATGACCAACAAAGCTCGCGTACGCAAACGGAGCAGGGCAGATGAAGCCGAAGCTTGGCCTTACTCAGAAACAGGTGTTGGGATTGCAAAGGTCAGGAACTCACCATACATAAAGGATACGTGATTCTCCACTTTCTGACAATGCTGTATTGTGCTATATTGTGCTGTATCTTTGCAATTTTATGCATCTTTTATTGGAGGATGCATAGTACCCGTTGCAGTTTTGGAGTTTCTGCTTCGCAACCTGCAGATTGCAAGCATTGTGATCATTGTTTCAGCATTTCCGGACCACACTTAAGCTCATATCACATCAAGATTGTTTACGTGCTGTTTACTTGATGTTTTCCAACAGCTGCCGTGCTTTGGCAAAGGGAAGTTGAGTGTTCTCAAAAATGCCCAGAGCCTTGGCCCAGCCTTTGTGTCTCTTTCTGTGAGGAACCACAGAATGCAACTGTAGATGAGCCACCTCGACGAAGATTTACTGCTGGCCTTGTAGCACTTGGCGTTGCTGGTTTAGCAGGGCTTGGAGGCCTTGTCGGATCTTGTCGGATCATGTCGGTCTTGGTGCTGTTCCTCGTGACCGGTTGGGCTCCCTGCGAAACGTTATGCACTTTTCTTCCTCTGTTTCTGCGTGAGCCCTTTTGCCAACCCCTTGGCTCAAGATTGCCTGGAGACAACACGATTTAAAGATATTGCCGCCCACACCGCACCCCCCGTGGGGGCTTCCCAAGCGACGGAATTTTCACTTTTCCCCCGTGAAGCTTCCCAAGCTAAGAATTTTCACTTTCCCCCCCCGTGGGGGCTCCCCAAGCTAGGGAATTTTCACTTTTCC
>Ga0126342_10002012_pt1 | contig 30629 bp, 29 predicted proteins | sample Cyp1metagenome_FD_92528 | JGI IMG/M metagenome (GOLD analysis project Ga0126342, IMG submission 92528) | Coral microbial communities from Lord Howe Island, Old Settlement Bay, Australia - Cyphastrea 1 metagenome | ecosystem: Host-associated > Invertebrates > Cnidaria > Coral ...
ATACTTATATATATATTGATATACTTATATATATACTTATATATATACTTATATATATACTTATATATATATATATTGATATACTTATATATATACTTATATATATATACTTATATATATATACTTATATATATATACTTTTATATATATACTTATATATATACACAAGTATATATATAATTCTTTATATATAGGCTAGGTATATATATATATATACATTAGTCTGTATTGAAATGTGCCGATGTCGAAGATCCATATTGTTTGGCACCTACTTTCGCCTGATCATGACTTGGAAGCCTGACAAAGCAGCCACTGTCCAAGAGAAAGCTGATCATTTGAGTGGCCAGATAGTTTGCCTGCCACAACTGCAACACTCCACCACAGCAATATATTTAAATCAAAAGGCTATGGGTCGAGTCATAGGGTGTGTACAAAGCATGCTTAAAGTAACAAACATGAGGATGAAGCTACCAAAAAATGCGAAGATGCATTTGAAAATGTCGTTTTGGGCTACTCAAAATGACCAGTTCATATACATCCATGACCAGTGTTGGGACCTGAACTCCCGCGCGAATCTGGGTGACTGGCCATCTGATCAAAAGGAGGCAAACTGAGCATGGTGTCTTCAAGAATATCCAAGGCTACCTACGTACTACTAGAGTCAAGCAGCAAGACATCGTGTTTTTTTCATATATGAATCCCATCCCTCTAATACTAAACACCTCCCCAGAAGACATGCTTTCATAAGGGGTTTCCACATATTTGGGAGCATACAACGGGTGTTTAATATAAACGGAGGGGATTCTACGCTGCAGGCCCCTCTCCTCCGCAGGCAGGGTGTGGAAAGTCCTCAGGACAAAAGCCAGCTGAAAAACCACGGATCCTGCGCTTTTCTGGGTTTGAAAATGGGTCAAAATACCCTAAATGCTGACAAACAGGAACATGAAATGGGATAAAGAACCAATAGGTGTTTAAATGTTTTTAAGATCAAGAAATATCATGAAATATTTCATGAAATATAATAAACAACAGAATTTGGGGGCACATCTCCATCTCCAAGACCAACAGCATGGAAGCTCTACTGCCATTTTTCTCAAGGCTTCCAGGGTTCCAGGCTCCATATCTTGGCAAATCGTCTCGATGGTCTTGTTGTAGACCTGAATTTCAGGCCAGGTCTACGACACAAGGCACCAGCCGCTTGGTATAACTGCTTGGTGGTGCAATTTCACCATCTTGAAAAATATGAGTTCGTCAATGGGAAGGATTATCCCGTAGATATTATGGAAAATAAAAAATGGTTGAAACCACCAACCAGATAATGTAGATGTAGTGCAATGCAGTTCAGTGCAATGTGACTCGATGGAAGATGATCATTAAAAACAATGCGAGCATGCGAAACTTCGTATTGACGACGAACATCTGCCATTCAAACAGCTGAAACGCTGGTAAACCTGCGTCAAAGCACAGTCTTCTTCTACTATGTATATATAGATATATACATGTGTATATATAATTATATATATATATATGTATATTATTATGTGTATATATATATGTATTATTATATATAATGCACACATGCATGTATGCATTCCATTACACTACATTACATTACATTGACATCAACATTAACATTCACCTTACAGTACATCACATTGTATTGCACTGAACTGCACTAACTACCTTACATCTACATTATACCGACACGACGCTACACTACATTCCATTGCATCACATCACATCACATCACATTACACTACATTGCATTGCATTACAATATTACAGTAGTACCGTACTGTACTGTACCTACATACCTTTTTCTAGGTGGCTGCAAAGCCACGATGTCACGATGTCATCCTTTCCAGCCATCCGTGAGAACTTTGCCGCTCTGCTGGGCGAGTCTTGCCTGCTTGTAGTGATGCTTGTCCTCTTGCTTGGAGTACTCTTGCAGCAACTCAGCACAGCCCGCCCGTGGCGCAAGTGGCGCAATCTCCGGTAGATGAGAAGAGTCAGAATTGAATATCCGCATCGTGATCGTCATCGTCATCATCATCATCATCATCATCATCATCATCATCATCATAAATTGACAGATAATTGTATAGGTATTGATCCATTTCCGGCTGTTTCCACCAGTCTAAAGCCGTAAGCTCCACACCTTGTTGAGTTCCTGCCTCAAAGGTTCACAGTTGCAAGGTGGGTCTGTCTTCAAAATGAGTAGTAGACTTCCCGCTTCCGGTGATTGAATGGGAAAATGACACTTTAATCCATTCGAATTGAGGATTACCATGATTACCCATTTTCCAACAAACCCAGGTGTCTTCTCGCAGCTTTCCGAGGATTGGGCGGAGTCCGTACTCGGTCAAAGAGACTGGGAGAGAGGCAACTCTGCAAGAAAATTCTCCGTGGCATCTGTCTGTGGTGGTGGTCTATTCTCATCTCGTTGGTGGTTTTTCGCCACCCCTCTGAAAAATGATGGAGTTCGTCAGTTGGGATGATTTTCCATTCCCAATAGATGGAAAGTCATAAAAGCCACGTTCCAAACCACCATTTTGTCATAATATGCTGCAACATCCCAGCAGATTTTGTGTGTTTCCTGGCACGATGATCCAACACCTCCATGAAGTTCGATGATTTCCCGATGGGCCCTGCCCATCTCCCGTGCCCTATCCCTTCCAAGCTGCCAACCTCTTGATGATGGAATGAGCTTCCCTGACATTCTTGGACGTTGCGTCGCTTTTGATCAGGGATACTCCAACCAGCATGCTTAGTCCCTACAAAAACGGAACAGAAATATGGGTGTTTAGATGGGCTTGGGCGGCCAACACCTTTGGACAGGCCTACATGAGTGCAAGAATCCACTTTACGGACCATCTGTTTCTCGCAGGATGTAAGTGAGCTTTAATTTGGAAAACGCACTGGGTATGCAAAGAAGCCACCCACAAGCCACACATACGCCGCTACCCTTCAATGGTGTGTTCATTCTGTCTTTGCATACATGGAAACATGGAGCGACACTTAATAATCACCAAGAAAACAGGATGCTCTGTTCAACCATCCTTTAAATTAAACAAAATGGGGTTCCTATATGTTCCAATCCACCCCAATCCAAAAATACCTGGGTTCCCCCACTCTTCTAATTTGGCCGGGGTATCACCGTTGCGCTGCGGTTCCGCTCGGGGCGGCACCTTCGGTTGGGGAATCTCCGCTCGGTGTCATTTCGGCAGCACATAACGGTTGTGAGGGCTTCACGGTCCGATCTGTACGACAGGCCCATCAGGTTTACCCCAAAATCTGGTGCTTTGAAATCTTTGAAAAAGTAATACACCGGGCTTGATCCCATCATTTGAGACAACCTCATTTCACATGTGTATCATTTGTTGATCTAATTTATCCGTTATATCTCGAAGATGGTTGGTTAAGGATCGAATCGCCCCCCCACCTTTTATTCGAACATGTTTCATATAACCCCCCTTGATTTTTTGGTGTTTTCTCCCACCCGCAGACGTCCTGGAACCACGCTAAGATCAAGTGAAACGAAGGTCCGCTGTAGATGGAAACAAATTGGAAATACCTATAACTAATGGAACTACCCTCTGGTAATTTAACGTAGCTATTGAAAATGGTGGTTTATAGTGGATTTTCCCATGAAAAATGGTGATCTTCAATAGCTATGTTAAATTACCAGAGGGTAGATGTTTGTACTGCTTGGTGGTTTCGCCATCCCCTTGAAACATATCTTTGTAGGCTGGGATCTTCATCCAAAACAAAAACCAAATTGTCGAAGTCACTACCAGTAGGTCACCATTGGTTACATCTCCACGATCTCCCCATGGTTCATTTTTTTTGTTATCCCCATGTAGGAAAATCCACATGGAAATCCCCATAAAATGCCCATTTTTTAGTAAAATCCATGGAAATCCTCATGAAAAATGCCAAAAAAATCCAGGTTCCGCCTGCGCCGGCACCGGTGCCGGCGGTGGCACCGGTTGGCTGGGCGGTGCCGGCACAGGTTGGCTCGGCGTTGGGGGCGGAGAAGACCTCATGGGGACTGACCAATGACTGAAATCATCAAAACATGGTGGAAATTGAATGGGATTTTTCTGGTGGTTTAATGGGATTTTATGGGATTTTATGGTGGTTTAATGGAATTGAATGGGATTTTTCTGGTGGTTTAATGGGATTTTATGGGATTTTATGGTGGTTTAATGGAATTGAATGGGATTTTTCTAATGGGATCTAATGGAACTATAGAAAATCACTGTGTTTAATGGGTAAATCCACTATAAGTGGCAATTTTCAACAGCTGTGAATGATTTCAGGGTAAGATATATTGGGTATTATATAATGATAACTTTCAAGGTATTTAAAAAAATGGTGGAGTTTACCATTTAAAGTGATGATTTCAGCGTTTACCATTTAATGGCTATCGGTATAACTGTGGGATCCACTCCACTCCGTTGGGAGATGACGTCTTGGGATGTCATTCAGAGATGGGGATAGATATGGATAGATATGCCAATTTCATGAGGGCATCCTAGAACATGATGGATTTTATCGTTGTTTTTGTTTGGTCATTTGGAAATGATGGAGAAGTGAAATGAGAGCTTAACCATCTATGGTTTTTGGATGTTTTTGGTAGGTATATCAAACTAGATCTGTGATAGCTAAGCTAATTTATAGCTGATGATGATCTCTCTAGGGATAGCAAAAGCAATGTGATTTCTAGCTGAACAGAATTGTTTAACGATACCAAGAATGATTTATTATACAAGATGGGGCCCCAAAACGATGGCTATATAAGTTCATTTACAGCTATATAATTTAAGTACTGTTTTATGATAGATACATCTATAGATCATGGAATTTTTAAGCCTAGTCTACTTAAACCCTCAAAGTACCCAGGAACATTGGCAAAGTCCCAAATCACTATGGGTAACAAACATCCCCACAAATTCTTTTAGGTACTTTGGGTCATCTTGGTTAGTGTGATGATTGTGATATCTTGCTTCGATAAACACGATCTAGTGCGATATACTGAGATGTTATGAAAATATATTGGGTCATTATGACAATAATTTTCATAACATCCCAGTAATGTTATGGTATTTATCGTGACCCAAGATATTCATTGCCACAATAATATCTTGGGATGTTATGAACATTAACGTCGGTAACCTTTGGCGCGGGTTGATATATCCCAATAGGTCTCCAGCCTGGTGCAGCCATTTTATGACATTGTTTAAATGAGGCCTATGGAATGCTATGGTACATAAATGATTGTACGTTTTTTTTTAATCATGTTATATGGGTCATAGTCAATGGTCACATACCCTCTGGTAACTTAGCAGTTTCCTCTAGAAAACCACCATGTACAATGGGAAAATCATCAGACTAGCCATGGTCCATGGCTTCCATAGCTATATTGAAATACCAGAGGGTAGAGTATTATAACCATAGTTTTAGCCAGTTTTAGTCCGTCCTCAAAAATGGTGTTTCCTGCATGAGCCCCCATGAATTAGTTGATAGCCATGCCCCAAAAATAATTGACATGCAGTATCCTAGTTTTATAATTCTGGGTAAACTAGAAGAATTCGCCAGCGTGAAATAAGGTCATTTTGGGGATGATTACCTGTGTATAAACCATAATTTTCAATGAGCTCCCAGTGAGGTCTCAAAATAGATTCATCAATATCAACCGTTGGATACAATTTTATTATGTCAATCTATGATATGTTGATGTATGTTGTGGGGTATGGTAGATATTGTAACATATTATAACTATATAATCTGATAATAGAACCTTGCAGATGGGCCCCATTGGGAAAATGATGGAAAATGATGAGATTTGGGACTGTACTCAGGAGAGCAACCAACAAAAATGGGGATGTTGATATGAACCAAATGTTTAAGAATAGTCTGGTTCGTGGGTGAGTCACCCATCGAAAGAGGGGTAAGGAGACAGTCAAGATATGAACTCATCGAATGAAGATGTCAACAACACGGTGAACAATGACGATACGTACAGGTTAAAACATAGGTATCTTCAGGGACACGGAAACGGCGACCGTTTCGGGGGTCATGTTGCGACTACGGTCCAAAATGATGATCGAATGACTGGGGCTGAAACAAATCCATGAGACGTGGGTTGTAGTCACCAGTCATTCGTAGAGTTGCGGGGCGTTTCCAAATCAATAAGAACCATCGGAGCATGTGGGGTTGCAATTATCAGTCAGGTAAACTAACATAGCTATATGGAAAATCCCTATTTTTAATGGGTAAATCCATTAAAAATGACCATGTTCAATAGCTATGTTAGTCATTACCAGAGTTGACAATGTCGGTTCATCATCAGCAGAGATCGCTACTGCATCATCCTTCATCCATGCCAGGATGGTGATGTGTTTCTCAGATATCAACCATTTGGACTGGGAGTTGGAATCCTCAAAAATGGCCGCCGGTTTTTTTCGACAGTCGGATGCCAAATGTCTGTGATTTTGCCCGGCCGCACCAAAACTTGATATCTGCTAGGAAGGAGTGCCGTGGTGACTTCAAAAATCATCCCAACTCAGGGCAAAAATTCGCTGGGAAATCCCCCGACATTCATCGGCAGAATTGAAAATCATCGAGCTGAATGGGGTATTCTCCACTACTCGCCATGTTTTAATGACTGGAGGCTAGCCTTCCAAGACGCTGGTTGTGTCTTACTTCTCATGATACTGTAGCTGATGAGGTGGTTTAGTGTTTAGGGTTTACCACACTAATGACATTTCCTACTTCGAGAATCATCTCACTTAGTAAGTGGTTTAATATCCCTGGTTAATAACTCTACCTGGGTAAATCCATATATAAATGGCTTATAAACACAGTTACTGCTTGAAGCGCAGTTCCAGGTATAAGTTGATATAACTACGTATAGTTATAGGGGCCCCCCAACATTATGGACTTTTTCAAACCATAGTTATACCGTTATAGCCACAGGAGTAACCTCAATTGCAGCCCCACATAATCGCTAATATGAGGTGCGGTGGTGGCGAAATTTGCGCACTTGCCGGTGGCCTTGGTCTTTGCGGATGATTTGACCATCAAAAATGGAGATTTCATGGGGGCGTTCATGGGGATTTCATGCGGATATGATGGGATATTATATAGTTTTAACTATATATATATATAGTTATATATATATGCATATGTATATATATATGTATATATATATATGGCCGATTTCATGAGGTTGTCCTAGACCATTGGTGGATTTGTAACCATGGCTTTGAAATGTGTCTGGAAATGGGGGATTGAACCCTCAAGAAGTGCTATTCTATTGTGATGGAAGTTTGCTGATAAACTAATTTTCAGACAAAGCCATGCATCAGTTGGGGTCATTAGGTTGATTGGAGAAAAAAACAAGTTGAAACCATGAACCAGTAACCAGCAGTATTTGGTTCTATCGGAATCACTGTTATTTTTTTCAAAATTGTCGAGAAAGAACCTCTATATAGCCTGAATACAAAGAATCAGCACCGCAACATGAAAGCTTGTTGTTTCAACTCGAACGGTTCATATTCCGATCTGCTAGCGAGCTACAATCTTTTCATGTGTGGTTAGTGGTTGAGCCATCCGTCCCCCGAAAAGTCTTCATCTAAATTTGAGGATGAAAAACAACATTTAAATTTTCACTGCTGACCAGGCACTGGCAATATCAATATCTTTTTTTGTATCCAGGTTTTACCCAATAGTTCTCCCAAAAATCACATATCTCCTTGCTTCAAATGGATATAGCTCAGAGAAATAGGACGCTAAAAACACCCACAAAAAAAATGGTCATCAAAATAGTATGCTACAGTAGCATCCCAAAATATCCCTTAGATGTCCCCGTCCTTTCGACACAAAAATACCCTGAGAATTCCCACGTTGGTTCTGGCGGCGGAGGCCGATTGGCCTCGGAAAAAACCACTGATGTGGGGCCGTTGTCCCACGTCGCCGCATTTCAAACGGGTGGCCATGATTCACCGCCCCGGTGTCAAGAGCGGGATAGTAAACGTTGCTAGGTTTTTCGTAGGCCGAGTAAGCCCTCAAAGTATACGTGTATATATATATACAGATAGATAGATATAGATAGATAGAATAGAAATATATGATATGGATATTGATACCCTCTGGTAAACTAACATAGCTATTGAAAATTGCCATAGAAATAGTGAGTTTTCCCATCAAAAATGGTGGATCTTTCCATAGCTACGTTAAATTACCAGAGGGTACCTATCATAAATCTCATGTCATCGGTGGGAGTCGTGGCCGAGACCACGGACCGGTGGGGCAAAGGTCGGCGCCAGTTGCGGGTGTCGTTGCTGCGCCAAGATTTCCAGTTCTCGCACCTACCAAGCGACTGGAAAAACCAGGCTTGGCAAAATGGGTACCAAGGCCTGACTGGGATGACAATTACTGTATACATGCACAGAAAATAGTTTATTTAATTAATATATATATATATATAATAATAATAATAATAATATATATATGTGTGTGTAGCCATATGTAGCCCCTCTTGAAAAAAAAAAAACATGTACTCACTTCAGATGTCATCCAAGAAGCGGTTTGTTCGCATGGTCCTGGTCCCCAAACACCAATCATCAGCTGGCAAATGGAAACTTGCAAAGCTGTCACTCAATCGAACACCGAACTCAAAATGGAGCACGAAATACCGTGTTCTGGATTCCTTTCCTGTGAATTGCCAGCTCACGAATTCTGATTCTTCACACAAGACGGATGTTACTAGGCAAGTCTCCACCACAGGCATCAGTTCACTAATTTCAACCCTCCATCCCATCCCGATCCTAAAAGCTGTTTTGTTTGAAGATAGGCTACAAAAAAAAAGTTGATCATATTTTTCCCGTGAAAAAAAAAAACTGTCTGGGTAAATCCTCCATTGTCAGACACACCCAAATCATATATGGATACCCACATAAATGTGTATGTGTATATATATATATATATACATATGTATATATATATACATATGTATATATGTATATACATATATATATATATGTATATATGTATATATGTATGCATATGTATGTATGTGGTATAAGCTGGTTATGTATCTCAATCATATCCCCATTAGAAATTAAGAATTTCAACTACTTGATGAAAGTGGTGTCATCCCCCACATCCGCCATGGCTGATATCGGGTGTTTTTTTTTGTGGGGAATGGATTAATTCCACTATAAACCCATTAAAGATCATTAAATCACCATTAAATAATATATATATATTATTAATTACATATATGCATATATATCTATATATTATGTATACATATATGTATATATATATATATATGTATAATATGTATATATATATATATATAGTTTTTGTTGGTTCAATGCAGTATACACCCATTTTATATACATATATCATATAAAACATTATTCTACCATTTCACACGGAAAAACCGTGGGAGCCACCAAAACGGCCGAAACGAAGCGAAACGATGCCTGGCGTGTGGTTTCTTGACTCAGCTCCGGAGCCTGGTCCACGCACAGATCCAACAAATGTGTGACCCACAGATTATGATATACGATATGTGAAGATGATGATGATAATGATGATGATGATGATGATGATGATGATAATGGTGGTGATGATGATGATGATGCTGATGATGGTAGTGGTGATGATGGTGATGATGGTGATGATGATGATGATGGTGGTGATGATGATGATGATGATGATGACGCTGATGATGATGGTGGTGGTGATGATGGTGATGATGATGGTGGTGATGATGGTGATGATGATGACGATGATGATGGTGATGGTGATGGTGATGGTGATGGTGATGATGATGATGATGATGATGCTGATGATGGTAGTGGTGATGATGATGATGGTGATGGTGATGGTGATAATGTAGATGATGATGGTGATTATGGAGATTGTGATGGTGATTGTGATGGTGATTGTGATGGTGATTGTGATGGTGTGTGTGTGTGATGGTGATTGTGATGGTGATTGTGATGATGATGATGATGATGATGATGATGGTGATGATGATGATGGTGATGATGATGATGATGATGGTGATGATGTAGGTGATGATGGTGATTATGGATATTGTGATGGTGATTGTGATGGTGATTGCGATGGTGATTGTGATGATGATGATGATGATGGTGATGATGATGATGATGGTGGTGGTGGTGGTGGTGATGGTGGTGGTGGTGATGATGGTGATGATGATGGTGATGGTGATGGTGATGGTGATGATGATGATGATGATGATGATGATGATGATATGGTGTTAACAGAATTAATATATGTGATATGTGATGTATATATGATATAATGATGTGATATAATAATGATATAATGACGCCTAATGATGAATGGGGATTCTTCATAGGGGATTTTTCGAAGGACTCATGAATCGATCTATGATGATTGAGTCTGATTTTACCATCAAAAATGCTGGTATAATAATATGGTATAATATGGATATTGAATGGGAATATAACTGGAAATATGTTGATGAATCATGTGGGAACCCTACTGCCATCAACCTACCATTTGGGGATGGTTTATATCATCCATTTACGTCACAATCGAATCATAAGCAGGCACGGATCAACTGTCAAGCTGAAACTGCCAAAGCTTCATCCATGGTGATTTTGGGATGGTTTATACCATCCATTTAATCTGGGATTAATATGGCAGTGGGTCAATACCTATTAATACCATTTTTAGTGGGATGAACATCCATTTACCAGCTATTTTGATGTGAACTACAGGGGTACAAGGTTTTGACACACTGCCATATGACAAATGATGATTCAATGGAGGATGAGTAGAAATTAATGATGATCGGGATTAATCATGATTAATGTTGGTTAATGATGATTAATGTGGGAACCCCTGGCTGCCATAAACAACTACCATGGAAGGGGATAGTTTCAATTCGGACGGTTTATTTATATATATATATATATATTTACCATCCATAAAAATAGTGATGACTTGCGGATGGTTTATGGCATTGGGTTTACCACGTTAATGGTGGCTCAAGGGGATTAGTGGGAATCAATGATGATTGGGATTCATGATGATGAATGAGGATTTACCCATGGACAGTTCTCTATGGAAAAATCAACACTTTTGATTGATTCAAAGATCATCGAAGTGAATGGGCGATGGCCTCAATAGCGGCTATGCGGCTATACGAAATTACTGGAGGGCAAATGTTCTTGAATGGTACGGTATTTTGTATTATGTTGTTGTCAAGAGTGGTTGGTAAAGCCTGTTCTTATCCATGATCCACCAATTCTGAAGTGGGTCACTGGATATTCATCTTTCATCCCAACCAGCTCCAGGAGGCCAAAAATTGTGAGGCGGAAAGGTCGACGGTCTTTGGGAAAAACCATGGAAAATCGTTACTATCAAAGATACAACATGATATAACCATTGTTCCGCTCAGATTGCGTGCCCAAAAAATTGTTTCTTCAGGGTAGGCGAAAAAAACAACATGCAATGGGCCCCCAAACTAAACATCAACCGGTGTTGAACGCAGCCTCTGCTCAAGTGAACAGTGTTCAAAACCCTCTCATCTTCCTTGCAAAACTGGTTGGATAAAAACGGGATTCCCCATTCATGGATTGTAATGCCCAATGGTCAGTGTTATCCCCAGTCTCAACCAACCATCAGTTATACAGTTATACCGGCTAATCAATCCCCAAAGTTTGATACTTAAAATGGCCATTACCATCTGGTTATTTAACATAGCCATGGAAAATCACTATTTTTAATAGGTAAACCATCTATAAATGGGCCATCTATACCATGGCTATGTTAGTCATAACCAGAGGGTAAATTAAATGACGAGAAAATCATCCACCAATGGAGGTAGAGAAAGCAGCCACTGCGGAAAACCGGATCGAGTTGGCCTGATTCAGCACCAGAAGGAAAGTCTGGCAAATGTCGGCCTGGAAAAATTGCTCCGTTGTGGAGACAACGAGACAACGGGCCCCAGTAAATGGGGCATCATGTCCATCATATCTCCCAAAATATGGTATTTCATAGGCTTTGATCCATAGCCATATCCATATCCATCTATCTAAATGTCCAAATAGAGGTGCTGCAGCTATCATCACTTGGGTGTTGGATTATGACCTTCACAAGCGCCATAGTTCTTTCGCAGCTCCCACAATGCTTGGCAGACTGCGGGTCTCGAGTCAAGACTCACTAGATAGCTAAAAAAAATGCAGTACCACATTGCTCGGCTTGTGACAGCTTGTGGCTCTCTGAAGATTCCAAAAACGAGCCCAAACAGGGCGCTCTGTCACTAAGATAAGCCAAATAAGCGTAATTCTTTGCTGTTGACAGACAGTGGTAACTCCAACTTGACCATCTGTAGAGTTTGGATGATCACGCGTCAACAGGCCTGTTGAACCACTGTCAAAATCAGCAAGGGAAGCCCTCTTTGAAAACAAATCCGTGTGTCTGAAAATATCTAGTACCCTCTGGTAATTTAACATAGCTACTGAAAATGACCATAGAAATAGTGGATTTTCCCATTGAAAATGGTGATCCTCCATAGTTATGTAAACGTTTACCAGAGGGTACCCCACATGTTGATGGTTGATGATTGGTACCCCTGCTATTTTCGTGGCCATTTTTGGCTGGTTAAGTCCCCAATTGTTCAGACACATCAGACACACGCAAAACAGATGGCGTTTTCAACGCCGATCCAATCACGGTCCAGGCGTTTATTGTACACTGGTGCATCAATATAGCTGGTACTTATAGATGTGCATCCCCAAATTCACATACCGATATGATATGTATATACAAATGTACACTCATACACATGAAAAATATTCTTTTTTTTATCAATACCCACAGTTCAGCTGGTGTCAAACCCTTCGGCATCGAGTAAAGTCACCTCAATGACTTCTCTGCACCTCTGGCATGGCGAGAGCGCATGGATTCTCCAGTTGCTCGCAATTTCTCCATGCGGCACATGCTGGGAATCTATGGAAAAACACCATGTTTTTATTTTTTTTAATGGGTAAATCAACTATTTCTATGGCCATGTTCAATATCTAAGTCTAAGATAGTCTAAGTTGATGTGATTGATGACCTCAACCTCTCGATGATCCCAGACACCAAGCCACATATTGCCTGTGGCACATTAGCCAAAAAAGGCCGCCTTTTCTTGGCGACCAGCAACGGTGGGGGTCAGCCACTCGCTTTGTCACATAATTCCCAACTTCATTGTCCAATCCTCGATCATCCACGGCACGTTGATAAAAGGCTGGAAGATTAGTTCCATGAGAAATGAACTTCATCTTGTCTTGCAATGGCGTATGTGTGCGAAACTGTTGGAAATCGGCTCAAAAAAATTGTGCAACCATGTACACTCGTGGAAATCGCGTGCTGCGTGGTTTCGTGATGCTGTTTTGCCGGGGCCCTCAACAGCGCATGCACATTCAAGAATTAGATTTATCCAACCATGGCATCATATGGCATCCATGGCGTATAAGCCCCAATATATCCAATATATTGCCATGTTCACGGAAAAATGGATTTCTCCACGATGGAATTTGGAGGGTTTAATGGCCATATCTCCAGCTCTGGGGGCGATTTTTGGTGCAACTGTTTATGGCGATGATGGATCTCTGGCATATGTTCACACCAAGATACCCGGTAGGTGTCATCCCAAAAACTACACCGTCCTGATAGACAAAAAAAAATACGCATCCCCATATTGGATCCATCGAGCCTTTTTGGTTGGCCAGTGGTTGGCTGAAATCAGCTTCGACATCCTGCCAAGTGGCCAGGAACTCCTCAAAGCTTATACCATCACCTGGAAAATCGCAAGAAAGCGTTACTTTCCACAACAAGCTGCTGCTCAGGAGGTTCCCCCTCTATACAGCTAATTCCTTGTCACTGACGGTTTATGAAAGGATTCCTTTCATTTGGGGTGTTTTTTTGGGACTTGGGGTGCCAAAGGTGTCTTCAAATCATCCTGGAAACAACAATGTTAGTTCTGCATGTGCTCAAAAATGTTTTGACCATCCATTTGGCTTTCTTTGAAAATATGGTACCCCCAAATTGGATTGTTAATCAATGTTAATCATTCTATATTTCCCTATTCAAACTGCCATTTGATGTTTATACGGGGTGGGTCCTAAAATGGGAGTACCCCTAAATCATCCATTTTAAATCATTTTAAATCAGGATGTTCCATTCGCCATCGATTTTTTCATAGGATCCCGCTATGGAAAACCCTTCGGGCAAGCGGCCACTGGCCGTCGCACCAACCGCTTCAATCCAATAGCGGTCCAACTGCTGTTGAGAGATGTTCTCCTGGTAGGCGATAGACCGGAAATAGATTGGTGATTTCAATGAAAAATTCCAGGATCCTGAAATATAGGCCAAAAATATATGGTAGGTACCTCCAATAAATCGGTTCCTGAAATGGCCATTGATGATTATCTAAGTGTTTACACATATCATATCGATGGATATTGAACATAGAACATATCATATCTAGGGATATAGTAGAATAAAACACTCCAAAACAGACCCACGGACCAAACAATAGTCGTTGACTTAAGGCTATAATAGCACGATGGTCGTAGGTCTACGATAGGGTATATTTTTCCATATCATCTCTGATGATTTTACGAGAACCTCGAGAACGTGGCTTCAGTTGGATCTGGTTAAATATATTACCCTCTGGTAAATTAACATAGACCCTGGCAGATAGGGGTTGGAAGACTAGTTTCCATTAAAAATGGGTGATGTTCAGGGTCTATGTTAATTTACTGGAGGGTATATATTGCATCTCTGTCTCGGTAAAACAAGCATCTCAGCCAAGATACACTCTTCACCTTCATCAGGTTGCAAACTACATCACGAAACCTCAGGCTTCACCGCTGAAGAGGCCCTTCACTCCAGGAGAGCCCCAGGTCTGCCGGCTATTGCTATGTTACCCCATCTATAGCAAGGTGAGCTCACCGTGTTTCTCGTTGGCTTCAATGCCAAGGTTGTCTGAAAATGGGGGCGGGATACCCCATTTTAGTCGTGGCCATGTTCATGGAAACAATTAAATTAAAAAAAAACGACCCAAGCATGTTTATAGTGAAACCAATAGTGCGTTATATTGCGTTTGTCTGAAAATTAGGCATTTATTCCAAAATGTCATGGTTTGTCATCATGTTCCTTTCAAAAAAATCACCAATTTTGGGGTTAAATCCCCCAATTTCAGACCAACCCATGGTGAGCTACAGCACTAGGGGCCTCTGAGGTTCCGAACTCGTTGCGGTCAATTTGCCCGCTGCCATCCCGGTCGTACTTGTCGAAGCTGCGCTTGATTGAATCGATCTGCAGGACAGATGAATCTGTGGTTGATGAACAACAGGAAATCTGCGGGAGAAAGTTGTTTTACATGGTTTTACATGGTTTACATGGGGTTTAGATATGTTTAGATGGTGTTGCATGGGGGTTACATGGATTTCGTTGCAACAGCCAGAAGTGACCGTAGGGGGTTCCTTTTTGATGTTCCCGCGGATTCCCGCGGGCCAACTCTGAAGCAAGTTGCAATGTGCAAATTATGGGTCGCCTGGAAGACTGTCGATCCATTCTTGTTTTACACACAACAAGTGGGATCTAAATGGATAGATGGATGTTACCATAGAGCTATGGATTCATGGATGGATAGATAGATGGATGGATATGTTGTCATTGTTATATGATGTTATTTGTTATCATAGTTAATTAAATAATGTTAAAATATGTTAAATATATCTAAATGGATATGTTATCATAGTTATAACTTCGATAAATTGCTTCTTTACCGATCGTAACTCACTGAAGCGCAACAGCTTCAGTAGCGCTTAACGTGAGACATTTTTGTTCGGTCGCCTCGGGCAAGTTCAAGCCATACTTTCCTGGGTCGAGGATGTGCTTTTTGGGGGATGGAGGTGGGTGTGTAACGAAATCATTCATGGGGTCATTCTGATCAATGTGGCTTTGTTTGAAATTTGAGGCTTAGGATGAATCTTGATGATCTTCCCGGCTTCAAAATTGAGCATTTGTTGGCCTATCGCCTATCCCGCTTTTTTGGACAAAAACCATATATATATAATATTGTACAAGTATTCCAAGCTACACTTCCGCAGTTCTTGCCGGGCTGCCCCTTCCCATGTTTCTGCGATGGCTCTGGGGGATCTCACCCCCAAGGCCTGGCCATTTTAATATGATGCCAAGCAGCGAGCGATGCGCCTCAGCCTTGGGGTTACAGCTAGCGACAGCGGCTAGATGAGGGGGCTCCAAAAATGGCCGTTGAACAAAAACTCGGCATGGATGATCTTGGGTAGGATTCTCGAGTGTAACCTGACTGGGTACCACCCTGCCGTAGCCCTTGGCTTGAAGCAATCATATTCACCAGATTCAAGTTCCCCTGTCTTGCATCATCGGCGAGTGGCTCACGCTCACTATGACTTGGGACTGCGAACTCCTCGCACGGCCAAAGGAGACGGTGCGGCACATGCAATATGGCTATGGGACGGGGCAAACATGTTTTCAAAAATATTGTTGTTCACGCAAAAAGAGCTGGTATGGATGTTCATGAAACTATGGTTGCGGGTGAAAATTGCGGCAACAATGGACTCACAAAGTTTCTCATGTTTAGTATTGAACCAGCCATGTTTGGGAGATCAATAGCTTTGACCGATCCTCATATGAGCCATGCTCTAAACCCGAAATGTCATTCCATGTAGTCCTGGTGGGTTAAGAACAGGACTTATGCTAGATTATCTATATTGAATTGGTTTATAAACCGCATATGATAATCTCCAAGACATCAGTTGGATCTCCAGTGAAAATCATCGATTTTGATCCACCAAAACTGCAGTTGAGACCGTCTCCTCAAGCCACAAAGTATTTCGAGACCAGAGGAGATACTCCTCAGGACGCGCGGCCGTGTCTGAACGCGCTTAGTATACGCGAACCCATGGCCATATTTATAGGGAAAATGATGATAAAGCAAAGGCTTTAAGGTTCAGGCATACACCCTATTTTCAGAGAAACCCAGATTGTTTGTGGAGACTTTGACGTCAAAAGCCTCAATAAACGGATATAAACGGGGTCCAATTCTAGAACAGAACGATGCTTCAGGGCTGAAATGTCTTCGCATTCTCTTGTCAACTCGGAGTCCAAGTCGACTTGAAACGGGGCTCACCAATTCTAGGCCCACCCTCCACCTACATCGTAGATGATCGTAGTAACGTAGTACGAGTCCAGTCCGTCTTTCAATGCTCTCAACTGCTGCCAGGACGGTCGTCCTCAAAGTCTATCAGGCCTCGTGGCGAGCACTTTTCACTGGCAAAAAAGAAACCGAAAGGTGGGATCACAAAATTGTGGCGAAGTTGTGATCCAAAAAGGTCCTCTTTTTTGCGCCCATGGGGCCCATGGGTGCCATGCCCAAGGCCAGTCTTCGGCAGCCGCACCACACTTCTGGGTTTCCGGCCGTTGTCATCTTTATCTGCTGATGCATATTGCCTCGGCGAGTTGATCTTTCGGTCAGAACGACATCGCGGTGAGCACTGGCTGAGCGCTGCTGATCCTCCAAGCTTCATAGCTACTTGGTTAGAGAATCAGGATATCTCCTTATATATTCTCATCAATACTATATCATATATACTATATCATATATATATATACATATTATGATGATTATTATTACTATGATTATTATTCTTTAAAAAAACATCTACGTAGAAACTCCCACATTCTCCGACCCCAAGCCCGGTTGGTGGCCCAAGCTCCAAAAAACGCAGTCGCTTCCAGCTCCCATCCAAGTTGCTTCAGCAGCAGGTAATCGGGCACCTGGCGACCATTCGGTGACCATTGGTGACCCGTGTGGTGAAATAATCCCACCAGTTGATGGTTAATGATGATGGTTAATGATGATGGTTAATGATGGTTAATAATACTCTGGTTATGACTAACAGTTTGCTATTGAAAATGGCCATAGAAATAGTGAGTTTTCCCATTAAAAATGGTGATTGTAAGCTGATGGTCCAGGTTTGTTGGACCAACAGAATTTCTTGAACACTAAATACCCTCTGGTAATTTAACATAGCCATTGAACATGGCCATTTACAGTGAGTTTTCCCATTAAAAATGGTGATTTTCCATAGTTTTTTGTATGTTTACCAGAGGGTATCTTGAAATATATCTGGTTGGTGGTTGAAACAACCATCTTGAAAAATATATGAGTTCATCAGGTGGGAAGGATTATTCCCAATATATGATGGAAAATAAAAAATGTTTGAAACCACCAACCAGATACATACCCTCTGCTTATTGAACAGTTTGCCATGGAAAATCACCATGCTATCAATAGGTAAACCATCTATAAATGGACCATTTTCCATGGCTATGTTAGATAACCAGAGGGTATGTTTTATAGATGTTTAAACAAAACAAATCATAGTCATAAAATGTCATAAATACAATTGAACTCATTAGACGTGAATAGTTTTGACAAAAACAACAAAACATCGCTTGCTACTCATGCGTGCTGAACCAAGTGTCCTGGTACCTAAGTTCAGTCGCATACGGATTGGTCCCACAGATCAAACAGTGAATGAGGTGTACGAAGTATATTATATATATAGGGTAGGTGTTCTATACCCCATTCTTGAAGAAATCCAAATGTGTACATTTTTTTCTTAAGATACATGATACATTGAACAAGTTTGTCTCTGGAGCTTTCACACAACTGACCCGTGTTTCTAGCTGACACGATGGAACCAACTTGGTACCCTGTGTCTTCAAAAAGTCCATCTGTCACCATTTCAGGAGCTTCAGGAAGCCACATTGGAGGACCTAAGATATGTCATGATATGTCAGATATTGTGCGAAGCCCAATTGCAAAAACCATCCCCCAGATGGGAGATGTTTATGGCATTGGCACCTCCATTCATCCAAATAAATTTATCTGCAAAATTCCATGGGATTCCATCTGTGGGTGAATCATCAAATTCTCCCTATCAAAATGTATAAAAACAAATTCAACTGGCCAGATATGGAAAGTATACAACCCATGTGGGCGGGTTCCTAAGTTTCCTAAGTCATAGGGGCACCCCCAAATCATCCAAGTCATGACATTCATGACCGTTTATCTTGACATTGAAACACCCATGGTGACGACTGATCCGACTGGGGATCGAAAAAAAAAAAACGCGACCAAGGCTCTGGGCGATCCGCCGGGATGTTGGCTTTCGGTCGCACTGCAGCCTCCCACTCCTGTGAAAATTGGATATACTTCTATGTATATATATAATGTATATATAATATATATATACATATAATATAAATATATATAATATATAATATATATAATATATATAATATATATATAGTATAATATAATATATATAATATAATATGATATAATATAATATAATATAGTATAATATAATATAATATTATATTATATAATATAGTATAATATAATATTATATTATATTATATTATATTGTATTATATTATATTATATTATATTATATATATATTGCTATATAATGTACTGCGTTTAAACATGTTTAAACAACAAAATGATGATCAACTATGAAGCACCACTTTGGGGGCTATTTTCAGAGCCATTTGGAGGGGACTTGTGGTGAAGCGGAGCTGGAGAGGCCCAGCTAAGGCGCCGTCCTTCTGCGTGAGCTCTCCGAAAGGTCCCGAACCATCCAGGGCACTGAACTCTGCAAGCTGCATTCGAACCTCCGGTGGTGTCATTGTTATGTCAACTCACACCGAACTAACACCTAAAATACGGCCATTGAGATGAGGAAAATGTGGCTAGAACCAATTCGATGGCTAAAATGTAGTCTCCCCATGGGGCTACAATGCTATATATGCTATGGCCATTGAGATCGGGAAAGGCCATTTAGATATATTTAGATGGGCTAATTGATATGGCAGTGTGTCAAAACCTTGTACCCCTGTAGTTCACATCAAAATAGCTGGTAAATGGATGGTCATCCCCCTAAAAATGGTAATAATAGGTATTGATCCATAGCCATATCGATAGACCATGGGATCAACAAAACCCAGAGACCCTGACTCGATAGACCGCGCACCTCTGCGATCGGAACCTTATGCTTTCTGGAGAGCTGTAGGCACCTTACAGCAGATCGCCCCGCAAACGAACTCCGTTGGGATTTCCGGAGATCACTGGAGGTCCTCCACAGGATTTAGTGACTACCCTCTGGTAAACATACAAAAAACTATGGAAAATCACCATTTTTAATGGGAAAACTCACTATAAATGGCCATGTTCAATAGCTATGTTAAATTACCAGAGGGTATTTAGTGTTCAAGAAATTCTGTTGGTCCAACAAACCTGGACCAACAGCTTACAATCACTTGCAAGATCTTGCAAGACTAGCCTTCAGTAATTTGACAGATATAGGATGTTATAGTTATGGAAAATGGTCCACTTATAGTTTAATTTTCTTAGCTATGATCGCTACGAATGACCATTTTCCATAGCAAAACTGCTATAGCGCACAGCGGCAAGGCGCTTCCGAGCTCCCCACATTTCCCAGGACTGGGTCGAGCGAGGAGAATCCTGACGTCTCGCCGCACTCCGCACGTTCTACACACATGTTCTAAGGATATTCCAAAAAAAACAACCAAAAAATACTGTGGATGGTGGAATAACCCCAATCACCAGTTGATGGTTTATCTCGGGAGTTTATCCCATGATAGTTTCGTGGCGTTTCATATGAATCCCATCCCAGCAGCGCTTGCGACAGGGCTCCTGCGGGCTCGAAGTTTGCCCATCGTGCGAGTCATCCTCAGAACCTCAGTCCAAGGTATGGTGATCGCTGTGGTTTCCTACGTCATGGGGCTACAGAAATAGTTGGACGGTTGCTGGATGTTCTCCATCTATAAATGGATGATTTGGGGGTACCATAGCGATTTGATGCTTTCCGAAATTATGGTGGTATCCCTAAATCATCCGAGTCATGAATAACCATGACTTGGTATTGAACCCCATGGTGGCTTGGGGATCCTTCATGGCTTAAGAACCCCCCAAATAACCGAGTAAATTATCCCGTTTAAGGCTATCTAGTGAACCCCAAATAGCTGGCATTTGAGTGTTCATTCCACTAAAATTGATACAGTAGCAATGGGTTGTGACGCAACCCCAATAACTTATATATTTTCCTGGGTTGTAATATGGTATAAGCCCATCTACGAACCACAAACACGAAAAATCGGATGATCCTCCAGGTAATCCTTTCGTTCATAGTAAACGGGCCCCCAGTATGAACCATGGTGGATGTATGGGATAAAATCACATATGACTCGACATCACCGAGATACTACTGGCAGAGTGTTCCGCCGGTATTTTGCTCCCCTTCAACAGGGCCTCAGGGGACGGTTTCCGAGAACCGGAAGCGAAGTGATGAAAAAACCAGAAACAGCCATGGTGGTTTCCCTAAACAAGCAGTTGTTGTGTCAACAAATCTTCACTATCCAGTGGGAGACAACCATTTACAGAATTTCTGCTTGTTAGATGGGTCCGGTTGATAATTCTTGATTCTCACTTCGTGGATTATTAGATGTGAAGACCTGCTGGTTGATGTTGCATCCCATGATGTGTCCATAATTCTCTTTAATCTTTCTAGTAACAGGTACCCTCTGGTAATTTAACATAGCTATTGAAAATGACCATAGAAATAGTTGATGTACCCATTAAAAATGGTGATGTTCCATAGTTATCCATAGTTTTTTGTATGTTTGCCAGAGCGTAGACCATGGTAGACCTCACACGAACACGAAGCGACGCGGCTCACCAGGTTGAATCCTGGCCTGGATATCGATGGATTGAATCTGTAAGCCGCCTTGCCGCCTGCGAGATGCGCCAGATGCGCGTTGGCGAAGACGGAAATGGCAAATCCACCAGCTGTAGATGAAGATGCTCTTTCTGGCCAAATATCTTCAATATATTTCAATATATTCCCGTCAAAATCCTTTACATCTGAGTAGTTGCTATTGTTTTGGTTATCGCTTTTGGGGGAGGCCTATCGCTTTCCAGGGTTTTGTGGAAATCAGCATATTCGAGATCCAACATGAAGCCAAAATCCATTCCTAAAGAGGCTCGGAAATGGATCGAGGAGTTGTTTGTTTTGTTGGTTTCAGGTGCTTCGGCAACACTTCATGTTCCCTTCATTTTGCATTCATTTGTATGCATCTTCCTTCATGTTCCTTTCATTTGCATGCATCTTCCTTTCATTGTGCAGTCACTTCCTTTCATTATCCTTTCATGTTCCTTTCATTTGTGTTCATGTCCATTCATGTTCCTTTCATATTCCTTTCATGTTGATTCCAATGTGCATTCATGTCCTTTTCATCTTCCTTTCATTTGCATGCATTTTCCTTTCATGTTGCATTCATGTTTGTTCATTTCTTTCTAAAGTTATGTAAATGGCTCTATGGCTTGGGCCAGGGGACCGAGTGCAACAAATGGTTATCGCTAAGTTATAGCTAAATAATCCCTCCAACGTATGACATTGTTCGAAGGAAACTTGCCACAAAAACGACAGAGAGAGAGAGAGAGAGAAAGAGAAAGAGAGAAAGAGAGAAAGAGAGAAAGAGAGAAAGAGAGAAAGAGAGAAAGAGAGCGAGCTGAATGCCAAATGGATGTGGTAATTGCAGGTACAAGTAACAGGGCACCACAGGTCGAATTTCCCTCATCGGTTTTGCCCGTTCTGTGACCGTGCACAACAGTATTTGCATTTTCCCATTAAAATTGCCATATATAAATGTGCGTATACGTTATACTCATACCCTATTTTCAGACACATCCCATTTCCATTATCTTTGGATTAAATCCCCACATTTGATAGTTAAATTCCTAATTCGGCTGATTACAATTCCATTAAAATCAAAATCCCATGAAATCCATTATAGAGGATGTGGGTCTGGTACCTCATTATAGAGGATTTCATGTGATTTATAATAATCAACTGGATTTATAATTATAATAAGTATTAATATCCATTAATCCCTATCAATGGTGATTAATGGATATTAATGGTGATATTAATAGGGATTAATAAGTCTCCAGTTGATGTGGGTCTGGTAAGTCTGGTACCCCATAAACCAGCCACCTGCGGGCAGCGCAGCGTTGCTCGAAACGCAGGAGCCGCGGTGACAGCATGGGTTTGACACCCGTCTCCTGCAGTATCTGTATCCACCGTGAGAGCGGCTTGAAAGTACCTTTGAACATGTTCCAATGGGAGAGGCCAACCTCAAGCCAGGTGACCAGGTGTAGAAAGATAGCAATTAGCTCAAGGGTTTCTTCCAACAAATGACGGCATTGTGACCTAGAATTGCTTTTATCAGTGAAAACGTCACTCTGCTTCTGTTCATAAACTGATGAGAAACGTATCCATAAATAGTCTTGCCCTGCAGGAACATGAGCCGAAAAAGAAATGAACGAGAGAATAAGTGTCTCTTCTTCAGTCTACCCCTCTGCATTGACGTACACAAGACATCAGTGATTGAACAAAACCGTCCTCAGGGGCTTCGGATTGAACCTGGCACAGGAAAACAACCTGTCAGCTCGGCTTGAAATAAATACGACCAAGCTCCGCATTAAATGTGGTGTCTCTATCCGTTCATTTTCACCCCATGCTTTATCATGTTCACCATTGAAATATTGAAATGCCATAAACAAAAAATTGGGGTTACACCCCATTTTGCGGGGAACAAACCCGCAGAAAACAAGATCACCAGAAGCTGGTGGAATGTCCCAAGAAGGCACAGCCTGGAGGCTTACAGCGGTTTCCTCCACCTGCCAACTGCGAATGGCTCAAAATTCTGGCCAAATGCGCCTAGTGCGATCATCTACATGGCTGTGACGCTTTTCTATGTGTTTCTCAATCCTCCCAAGGAAGTGGATTGTCTCAATCAAAAAACACAAGGAATTCAAAGGCGGTTCTTGGATTTTCTATACCAAAACCATGGATTTTCTCAGTTCAAAGCGGAAGCCTCAGCTCCATCGTTCTCTGGGAGGACAATCTTTGGCCCTGCCATCCCCAGCATTGGACCTCCATGATGTTGACCCTCTGATCAGTTGACAGGTTGCTGTGGAAAATAGCCCATTTACTATCATTTACTTTGATGATTTACCAAATTTATCTCAAAAAAGCTTGAAAATGGTGATTTTCCAGTTTGCGAACTGTTACAGTAGTCATTTCCAGAGGCTATGCTTAAAGAGACCAATCAGAAGTAATTATACGCAGGTCCAAACAGGAACCCAAATGCGTCCGTCCATTTTTCTGTGTGACATCCCCCATTTGATGGGTGAAGATACCCAATTATCTACAGATGAAAAAAATGATGAGGGGTTCAACATACAACCAGATAATCATTTTTATACTGGTTATACATCCCATTATAAACGAATTATAACCTCCATTATCTCTATTGTGAACTGGTTTTAAAATGGGGTAAATCTATCCCTATCTTGTGTATTTGTGGATTTGTACATATATCCCTATGTTCGATCCATGGATAAAATATGATAAAATGATTAGTATGATTCAATGATGGTTGCTCAAACTTTGGGCGCCCCAAGACTGTGGCTTCGAGCTGCCATCTGCCTGGAACATGTCGCTGCCGTGCTTCATGGCGACTGCGAAAACGTTGCGCCAATTCCCTGCATTGGGCCTGAGCATCGGCCACCGCGAGCCTGTCATGCGCAAACCACTCCTTCAGCTACATATGCTGTATATATATATATACACAGTATCCATATGTATCCATGTGATACATAGATGGTGTATGTGTATATATAAACATATCCCTCCGGGGCGGACGTTCGCCCAAAGTTTCATGGGGATTCATGGGGTGTTTAGTTACGTTGTGATTTGTTCAGGATTTATTTCAGATTTGTTTAGGGTTTGCTTAGGGTTGGTTTAGATTTTCTTTAGGGATTATTTAGCGTGTGTTTAGTTAATTTTCGCGCTATTTAGGGTTGTTTTCGGGTTTGCTCACGGTTGTCTTAGGGCCCATTTAAGGTTATTTATGGTTGATTTAGGGTTGGTTTAGGGTTTGTTTGGGGGTTATTTAGGGTTATTTATGGTTAGGTGTGTTTGGTGTTCTTGCAAAGTCTTGCGGTTTTTGCAGGTTTCAGTTAACGGCTCGAAACACTGCAAATTGCAGAGGATATCTTTAAGATACGCTTCAAAAGGTAATTTTGGCACCGTCTTAGGTAAGCGCAAAAATGCCATGAGACGCAGGTAAAATCATTATTTTGCATACTCGCAGTGTGCGAAAAACACGCACGGAAAATTGCAGTCCCGCATGGAATTCCGTGCATTCCGGGCAAACGTCAGCCCCCTAGAGAAACATATTAGTATGTATGTTTCTAGAAGTCTGGAGGTACGAGTAGATGAGTTATATACATATATATATATACTTGTGTGTGTACATATCTATGTGTGTATTATACGTCTATGATTGTATATGTATACTCATTATATTCATGTGCATTTAATGATTACGTTGATTACGTATACGAATCCCAATGAAACAAGTTGGCGTCACGCCTAACCATCAACCACCAGACAAACAAAGATTCATTGTTGCCTCGAGTGACAGCCGCGACGCTGAGTTCCCCGGCACTTCTCAGTTTGCGCATCTCCTGACCCATGGCTAGGTCAACATCCCCTATCAATGGCGGGTTTTAATGGGAAAATCATCCATAAATGCGCAAGTTTCGCAGGCCATGGTTCATTGCCGGTATTCTTTGGTCATCTTCATGGACAGAGGCATCGCAGGTCAGCAAGGATGTCCGATACGGATAAGTCAATGGAGTGGGAGATCCCAATATTCTCAGCGGGTCCACAGCATATCAGAAGCAGATGTTCCTCAGCTGAGGGGTTTGCTTTCTCTAAAAGCTGCTCCTCACAAGAGCAGCATATCGTTTCAAGCCAAGTACATCTCCGAGTCTTTCGACAGGCGAAGACATTCGAAGACTTGGAGCAAACCACCCCAACCCCTTCCCCCAAATGTTGCATGGCCTTTGGACGACTGGAATTCTTTCATGCAATGTTGAGAAAGATCACTTCCAGGGAATAAGCTTACTTACACAAGATATATGATACTCATACATACATATGTATATAATGCATACGTGTGTGTATATATATACTTGTGTGTATACATGTTTATGAATATATATATGTATGTATATATATATATGTATGTATATATATATGTATGTATACATATATATATATATATGTCTGTATGTGTGTATATGTGTACATATGTATATGTATATGTATATTATATATATAGGTACATATATATAGTATATATATATGTGTATATGTATATATACAGATATGCATATGCATATGCATATGTGTATGCATATGTATATGCATATGTATATGCATATACATATGTATATACATTGTACGTATGTATGTATGTATGTATGTATGTCTGTCTGTCTGTCTGTCTGTATGTCTGTATGTCTGTATGTCTGTCTGTCTGTCTGTCCGTCTGTCTGTATGTATATATACATATATATATACTGTATACATATGTACCAAAGCAGGCGATGGCCAAAATGAGATCTGAGATTTTCACGGCCAGCGGTGGCAGAACGGTACAGTACCACACAGAAACCATATGGGTTACCCTCTGGTAATTTAACATAGCTATTGAAAATGGCCATTTATAGTAGATTGTCCCATTAAAAATGGTGATTTTCCATAGTTATGTTAGTTTACCAGAGGGTACAGGCCCCCTGCACCAAACCATTGGTTCCCCATTAGCAGGTCCTTACGATAGTCCGCCATACGCCGATGAAGCTCTTCCTATCAGAATTCAGCGTGGCGATGCGAAGATCAAAAGGTCGGTGACTTTCTAAGCACTGGTGGGCTTTTTTGACCTCACAACAAGTCTTCAAATAGTTGGAAAAATGAATATTAAAATGAAACATCATAGAAACATAATATTTTTTTTAATTGCTATTTCACTGCCTTTCAATCATTTGAACGAAACATTTCAGCTTGGATGTAGGCATCCAACATCGCTATCCAACATCGCTGCAAGCCAGCCAGCCGCAGTTCCTTCCATGGCCTTCCCAGTTCCGAAACCATCAAGTCATGGAGTATCCTCTGGTGAGTCAGTAAAGTTACAATTTTCATGATCCCCATCATTAAATATATCAGTAAATATATCAGTAAACATATATATATATTATATATCATGATAAAATGTGTTCATCATTTTCCCAGCAAAATTTCATGAAATCATCAGGATCAAGGGGATCATTTAACCATTTTGGGGAAGATCACAGCAACGAAGTGCAGCTTCCCACGGCCAACCTGACGTAGGTGGAGTGCGACCACATGAGATCGAAACACCTCTGGCCGCAATCAACAAATCGCTCGCGAAAAATAAATAAATGGTTCGGACCTGGTTAACGGTTATGAATTGTCTTATATAAACAAGTATAAATTTATAAACATATATATAAACCAGTAATTCCTCTAACTCATATATAATGTTATATATATATGTGATATAGGTAGCCACTGATTGTGGTGACCCAACCATCCCATTGTTGGGCTCGGTTCGCTTGGCTGATGGTTTCGCGCCTGTGAAACTGGATCGACACCTGACACGGTACCCTCCGGTGTCAACATGGCAAATCCTGGAATGAAATGGGCATCTAAATGGATGAAAATATGGGAAAATATGGGAAAATCATCTATGATTGGGAAATTCCAGGATTAATCAACATTCAATCAACATTTCCCATCTAAATGGATCTAAATCGGAAAATCATCTATGATTGGGAAATGTTCCATATCTTCCATTGCCATGTTTGATTTGACCACCACGTTCAGGCAATTTCATGAAATGGGCGGTCCGATGCGGTCCGGTATTTCCTAAAAAAGATCACCCAACAAAACCAACCTAAAAACACATGGCTATGGATCAATACCTATATATTAATACCATTTTTTTCGGGGGTTATTCACATCCATCATAACCCAGCTATTTTGATGTGAACTCACCAGGGGTACTATTGGTTTTGACACACCAAACACATTGAAAAAATGCCGGACTCATGGCATCCAACAGGAATCGAAAGGCGCACCTGTCCAGCAGTCACTATCCTCAACCTCGGACTCAACGCTATGGGAAAATGGATGAAAATTTGGCCCATTTCGAAATGGGCCTTATTCTGGGGATAGAACTGGGGAGATCATGGGTTTTTTCATGGGGCCCCAATGGCTGAATGGAAAAAATATGAAAAAATGATGGTTCCCATGCCTTTTAAAATGGATGATAACTGGGGGTACCCCCATGACTTAGGAAACCACCATGACGCACCACCGGTTTCTGGTTATCAAACATTGCCCAGGCCATGCTGTGATGCCGAGGGCCATACGGGCCACCCGGAACACTTCGGTAAGGGGGGCGACCTGAACAGTGAATCATCAGTGAATCGTCAGTGAATCATGGTCCATCTAATCATCTGGAGGTTCAAGATGACCAACAAAATCCACAAGTACTAAGCTCTTGGGAGCTCTCCAAGTTCCAGATTCGGATGGTTTCAGATCTGGAAAAAAGGACCTCCAATTGAAAGACTTGACCCACAGCGAATGTGATATCGGGTTAACCAGCAGTGAAATGTGCAAAAAATCACCCAAATGGCAAAGTTGGATAGATGTGAAACTGCAGTTTTTGGACATGTCACCCAAAAAAATCGCTATAGATGTGTTCCAGAAAGTTCCACATCTTTCTTCGAAAAGAAGCCCCCAACCTGGCTGATAAAGGTAGGCTCGGAAGCTCTACCTGTACCTTCGGCTAGCCAAATGACCCTTTGAAAAAATCTGGGTATGGGTCGAATTTGAGTACCCCAATTATTGGATCTTTTTCGGCTTCTTTGCGAGCTAAGGAACCCGAATTGGACTGCGCGATAAACGTGAAACAAAAAAAAGAATTCTCCATGGCAAGAATGACAATTTGTGCCATTTTAGACCAGCAACAAAATCGGCAACAGAATCTGAGGTCCACCAGGCCTTTAATTTGGAACCATACCCATCTACCAAAATTGTTTGGAAAATCATGGTAGCCATCCTCAAAAATGGCATTGCTTTTGACCCTCGGAATGGTTAAGAATCATCTGGGAATCATTTTGGAAAATCTGGGAATCAGTTTCATAAAATGTCAAAATATGTTGGAAAAAAAAAACACAAGCATGTTCAATTCATGTTCCAAATGGTGTTTACTGCATTTGATCACCAAAATAACATTGGGAAAGATTCACTAAGGAGAAAGGGAAGACTTTTTCATAGTCCAAAATATGTTGTTCATGAAATTCCATGGAAAATCCACAACTGGAAAGCTTCACCGTTTTCTGTTGTGATTGCTCCGAACCATTATTATGTTTCTGGGTTGGTTCACCAGTTCACCAGTGCTAATCTGAATTTGACCATCCCATCGTAAATCTCTGGCGAACTATCTGAAAATGGCCTACCCCCAGCCCAAACCTGTGGGATTTTTGAGGAAAGTGATGACGAACTCATTGGGAAAGTAGCTACCATGGGGTACCCCCATTGATCAACGCATCAGGCCCCGGCCGCTGTGGCCTGTTCTTTCGTAGTCGGCTTCGCACCTGCGCGCCAAACTACTCAATTTGATATTGGATTAGCCTCTGGTAAACTGCTCCATAACTATGGAAAATCACCATGTTCAATTGGTAAATCTACTATTTCTATGGCAATGTTCAATAGCTTTTTGTATGTTTACCAGGCCGGGTAGACATGTTTACAGGAAACCATCTGGCTGATGTTTTGAATGCACCTGAGCTGAGGCCATCTTGGGGCCCAGTTTCCCCGCATGACGGCCAGTGACGTGACTTTGATCATGGGGGTTCAACCCCCCACAACTGAGCTCAAGAAGCCATCATGAGCGGCTTTTGAGTGGCTAGTCCCTTGACAAACACTTATTGGGACGGTCACCATTTACCATCATTTACCCATTGTTTTGTCATTGTCCCATGGACTATCCATGGAAATATCCCTTTAAAAATGGTACCAGTAGAGTACCTTCTTGTTGAGAAGGTCAGAGAACGGAAGAGTGATGCCTTTCAGTTCTGTTTTTACTCTACGTTCACCCCGTTGACTATAGTTAAGTATATTCCCCATTGACCCAACCGTTGACCAAGTTATAAGTAGAACTGGGCTATATATATACTTATACATATATACATATATTGTGACAATCTCCAAGTTGATATATCTCCCTATCATCATCCAGCGATGTAACAGCCACTGCTCAACTGGGTTTACTGAGGCAGCTGACTTGAAGCTGCTTTCCTTCTCTCCATCCTGGCTAAACAAAAACACAAAACACCTCATATACAGCAATGGCAATATACGATATATCTAAAATATTCTAATATTGATATACATATATATATATACATATATATATATACATATATATATATATATATATATATATATATATATATATATATATATATATATATATATATATAT
>Ga0126342_10002013_pt1 | contig 30625 bp, 18 predicted proteins | sample Cyp1metagenome_FD_92528 | JGI IMG/M metagenome (GOLD analysis project Ga0126342, IMG submission 92528) | Coral microbial communities from Lord Howe Island, Old Settlement Bay, Australia - Cyphastrea 1 metagenome | ecosystem: Host-associated > Invertebrates > Cnidaria > Coral ...
GGCAGGCATTGTCTGATGTCTTTGGACCTCCAAGTGGTGGCATGATTATGGAACCTACTTATATCTTAAGGTGGTTTCTTACCAGGGTTATTCCGATCATCAGTTACTGGTTTGAGAATCACAATGCATGTGTATATATATATACACACATACATTTTTCAGGTCTGCGGCGTCCATTGATGCCCGACAATCATGGATGTGAACACTTCAGTCATTTGCCCTCCAGTTTTATCGAGCTGGGAAATTCCCCGGACTCACCGGATGTTTTACAGGGCTTGGTAAATGTCCCATTTTGGGAATTTTGAACATCACTTTCAAATATCTGTTGAAGATTATATCCCCCTTATTTGGGTGAAAATTTGGGAACCAACCACGGACTAAACAGAGGTTTTGATGGGAAGATAATCAAACTTTAAATGGTGGATTTTTCCCTTGCCATGCTTGATTGCCAGAGACTAAATGCCGGATTATTCATGAAATTTGTATGATATATGATATATGGTATATGCACATATGGATATTTGGAGCATTGAACTGAACTATAGATTGATTAATCATCATGGATGAATACACCCCGTATCAGATTCCCATGATATCAAATCCCAGAAATATCTCAGATATCTCCCAGATTTTGGCTTAAAATCCTCATGAAATGTTCATTTAAACCTCATGATACCAGCATTTTTCATCATTTTTCAGAGATCTCCCAGATGAATGGGAATTTCAGGATCCTAAAATGGAGGTACCTACCATATATAAGGCCTATTTTTCAGGCCTAAATTTTAGGGGATATCCCCACAAAATATTGCCAAAAATATAGAACTAACGTACCTCCATTTTAGGATCCTGGAATTCCCATTGACCTGTCATTTGTAGGTGGGCGCTACGCAATGGACCCTGACGCTGGATGCCTTCGCCCAAAACCTCCGCAGTCGACGCCTGGAACCTTCGCTGGGGCAGCTGGCAACGTTGCCATGGCGAACATCGATGGAGGATGTTGGCGGCTTAGGGGGGAGTAGGAAAACCAATAATAATATCATGGAGATGTATATAATATATGTATATGTATATATATATATTATACATATATATATAGTTATATATGTATATGTTATATATATAATATATTTTATATATATATATATGCATATATATATATATACATAATTATATATGTAATGGTATGATTGGGTAGTTTAGTTTTTTCCAAATGACCAGCGATTTGTGTTTGGATTGGCATCCCCCATTTGTGACCGGCATAGCAAGAAATGATATCTCCCATGCTGGTGAAATGCCTGCTGTTGTTCCTGAAATGTGTGCTTCCCTTGATTATGAGGGATTTATAGGGGATTTATAGGGGATATAATGGATAATACTCTCTGGTAAACTAATATAGCTATTGAAAATGTCCATGTATAGTTGATTTACCTATGAAAAGTTGTGATTTTCCATAGTTTTGTTAGTTTGCCAGAGGGTACACCTTGTTATAGTACTGTCAAAGAAGTTTTTTGCTTCGTGAGTTCTCGCCATTTGTGGGCGCATTACATGTTTAATGACTTAGCCAGTTATTTAAAGGATAAAGACTGGCAGTTCGCCACGAAAATTGGGATTTGTAGTTGATATATATAGTTGATAATTGCTTGATCATTGATAATGATTAAGAAATACTGTGGATGGGTGAAATACGTTGAAATATGTTGAAATATAGGTTCTTATGGAGATACAAAAGATCGCATTATCCATCTTTGCTAAGCAAATGATACGAACACATTCTATTTGTTGCCCAACATGGTCATTTGCTGAAACAATGCAATTTTGAGTGACCCAAAGATGGTTGCTCCTCAGAATCCTACTAGAATACATTTATTGGACCTTTACAACATTTCAATTTTATTGTTTGCTTTAGAAAAAACATGTTTATTTGCCAAACAAATATCATCACCAACCAGATACTTTATGTTTCTGGCCCAATAATTCCCATTTAATCAAAAAGGTCAACATTCCTCCAATCAATAAGTGGAGATGATCAAAATTTGATTGTTTATGCAATTTGATCCAATATTATATTTTTGTTCTCCAATTTGATCTGGTGTCTTTTGCTGGACGTCCACTATACTGTATCTTTTCCGAGAAAATTATCCAAATGCTCCCCAGTTTTTCCATGGTTTTCCCCCCATTTTTGTCCAACCATATATTTCCACCATGTGTCCCATGTGTTTTCACGCTTTTCCCACATGTTTCCTATTTGTTCTGCTGTTTTGTTGACGGTTTTTTCCATGTTGTTTCACAGTTTCTTCCCACATTTTCCCAATTTTTCCCATGGTTTTCGCCGTTTTTTTCCTGGTTCCCAGGAGTTGCAGAAGATCCCCGTCGTTCCCGGCCCTCCCCGCGACCTGCTGGCGCTGCTGCGCTCCGCGGCGCAGCAGTCGGCGCCAGCCGCGGCGCTGGCGTCGCTGGCGGCCCTGCCGCGCGCGGTGGCGGCGTATGGCGCGGTGCTGGGGCGATGTGCTGAGGAAAAGATGCTTGGAAAATGATAAAATCATGGGAAAACCTATTGGAAAACATGTTGCAAAACCTATGGGAAAATCTATGGGAAAATCTATGCCAAAATCCATGGGAAATCTTGGAAAATAATAAGATGATGGGAAACTGTAGGAAATTGGAAAACTGTGGGAAAATCGTGGGAACATCCAAATTATGGGGATGATTGGAAAATTCATGGAATATGATTGCGTTGTTTTGGCAAAGTCTCAGCATTTTGGAATATATGATTTGGAACATGTTGGGGAAATGAAGATGTGGTTGAAAATAGGATGCTTGAGAAATTTCGACTTGATTGGAATATTATTTGGGTATCTTGGGATGTCGGATATATGGTGGAACATGTTTGGAATTTTCAGGATATTGTTTGGAATGTCAGGATATACATTCGAACATATTTTGAACATTTTGGAATATTTTGTTGGAATATGTTTTGGACATATTAAAATATTATTGAGAACCACAATTGAAACTATCCAAATATTATAGAATCATGCTTGAGAAGTTTTGGAACTGTTGAGAAACTTTGGGAGCAAATCAGGCATTATTGAAAACAAGCTCTGTTTGGGAACTGTTGACTTTGTTGGAATATGTTTTTGGGCACCTCTTCATTGGATTATCCAGCGAAACTTGGGCATAGTAAAGTGACGGAGATGCGGGCATATCGGGACACCCACGAATTGCAGATCAATTTTCCGAACGAAAACCAATGGCTTTTCCACATCTATGTAAACGCTGGTTGGTGGTTTGGAACATGAATTTTGAATTTTCCCCAATAGTTGGGATGATGATCCAATCTGACTCCATCATTTTTCAGGGGGGTACGCGAAAAACCACCAATTAGAACGTTTACCCCAGGGTACCCCATTCTTCTATGGCTGGATCCCGCGATGGAGGGGAAAATATGTGAAAATCTTGGTATTTCTTGGTATGTCTGCTGGATTTTCCAGCAAACCATGTGATTATTATATATATATATATTCACTGGATCAATGAAACCACTGGTTGGTGGTTTCAAACATGAATTTTATTTTCCATTTCATATATGGGATGTCATCCTTCCCATTGACTTTCAGATTTTTCAAGATGGTTAAAACCACCAACCAGAACCATGTGATTCATTGCCAGAGGCTAACCGCAAAAAAGTGAACGATGCCTGGAACCCACAGCGATGGTCTTAGGAACTGGACCTTGGCATTGGCCTTGCTGGAGACGATGCAAGTGGAGAATGTCCAAAAAGACTGCAACTCGATGTGGTCCAATAGTTTTTTCTGTAGCAGATGTGGTACATATTTTCCCGGCGTCGGACATGCGGAGTGGCTGGAAAGTTGGAAGAAATCTCTTGCGTTAACGAATGAAGAACTCCAACAGAATCATCAATCCGGAATCTGTTCTGTCCGGAAAGTTGGCTAATTGGTTAATATGCATAATATCTTTGGGTAAATTACAATGACCCCATTTGATCTCACCAGTTCGATGATGGCTAGTAAGAATCAAATGGCCGAAGAAATCAGGTTCAGGATATAAGATGCCCAGCAGCTGATCTATAAGATGAGCAGAAAGATCTTGAGTTCAGCAGGTTCATCTACAGATTTTTTAGCCAGGCAGCAGTGTAGCACATGGATGTGTATACCAGCAAGTGTAAGTCGTCAATGAGCATGGTTCGTTCACCCAGTCATATATTTACATATCAATACATTGTATGACATACTGCAATGTATATCTATACGGTATAATACGTATGGATACACGATACATATATATTTATATACTGTATATATATAATTATATATATAATTATATATATAATTATATATATAATTATATATATACACATATGATATACATATGATATACATATGATATACATATGATATACATATGGTATACATATGTGTTGAGGTTATTATCCAGTTACAATTCCTAGGCAACATCCAGTGGTACCTTAAAAGGTGAACCCGGTGAACCGACGGTGAAGCCTCAACGTTTTCCACAGGTCTTTGTTTCTCCTCCATGATGGATGCGACATCCACACGGGTCGAATGGCTAAGAGCCCTGGCGATCTTCGAAGGCTTGAAGGAGCTCGGCCGAAGTCCAAAAGATCACAAGAAACCACTGATTTCGGAAGCCAAAATGGCGATTTTAAATGGTAAAAGAAAAAATGTGATCAGAAACCACTAGGAGTTTAAATCAAGAAACCACTAAGAAACTAAATCTCCATAAGAAATAGCAGCCAAAACGCGATTTTATCAGGAAAGATATAGAAAATGCATGAAAACCCATCATTTGCAGATTATTTTCTGAACAGGAAACCACTGATTTTCCACAACGTTTGTTAGTTTGCCTTAGGGCACGTTAATAATCATTGTCAGAAAAGGGTTTGTCCAAAAATATAGGAATTCACCCAACTATGTGGAAGTCTAGGGGCAAGTTTTTACATATGCATATCTAGTATACAAGAGCCTGAAAACAACCTTTTTTTTTCGGAAACTAATCTTCCAGTCTTCCATTTGGCAGAGTAAGCGCATGTCAATTCAAGGCCAGGTTGTGTTGAAGTGATGATAAAACATCATATACTATTTGGGGGGCATCCCATTTTCACACAAAATCAGCAAAAATGGGAATTTAACCCATAGTGATTGGGATTTCACAAGAATGAAGATAAATCAAAATGGATAGATGTCCCTTAAAGTTGCCTCTTTTTTGAGGTGAATTCCCACTGGTTTTTCTAGAGACGATAGATGCCATCCATTTTCGAGAAGCTGAACACAGATTTTTTTGGATGGTAAATCGTACACCGTTTCCATGCGCCAGACTGCATACGTTTCATCATTGTAAGCAGCGTTTTGTTTTTTGGTGCCGGTGGATATTTTTGAGGGTGGAGTCGCCAAAAAGTGAACGCTATAGTGAATGATGAAGATCATCTTTTTGATGAAATGTTCATTTCCATATGTGATAAAAAAAACAACGCTTGGGAAATTCATTGTGTATACATTACATGCATATGCGTGAAGAGAAGCAAAGCAGGTCGGCGTCCGAGAAAGGCTAAAACACTGGAAGGGTTGTCGAACAAAAAGTTTAACATCCACTTTCGGAGAGCCCATTTTGCAAATAGAAATTGACATTTCGCTTTAGTGAAACTTCAATGTTGCACATCAAATGCGGACAGTAGTAGTACTAAATCTGCCGGGATGTATATCATGATCTCTTATTTCATAGTTTTATATAATTTTCAATTTATGCTCAATAAAGATTATGATATAAAAAAAAAAAAACAATCGTGTGGATTCCTTTCATCAATACATAGTTTTATATAGTTATCGAAGGTGTATTTCGACATATAAGTTCATCGCCATAGCACTTACCATCTGGTTATGACTAACATAGCCATGGAAAATCAGCATGCTATTAATAGGTAAACCATCTTTTTCTATGGGCCATCTATACCATAGCTATGTTAGTCATAACCAGAGGGTAACGTCCCTTGTTTGGCTTCAAGGAGGCGCTGAAAGACAGCAAGGACCTGGACGAGGACCTGGACTTGCTGGGCTCGGTGAGTATCCAAAGTTGCCACTCAGATAAAAAAACACTGGATTGGTTGAGGTTTTCCCATGTTTTTTCCATGTTTTTTCCCATAAAAACTGGGTTTTCCCATGTTTTTTCCCATAAAATCTGGAGGGCTTTCCTGGTGTAGCCCACCTTTAACCAATGACACCAAGGTGTAGCCCGGCTCTGAAAATCACCAAAATCTGCATTGAACATGGCTCAATTCTGCTATGTTCCCTGTTAAAATGCGTTGAGATTTGATGTTGGTTGTGTTTTGACCACTTCCAGGAATTTCATCAGAATATATGATGTTCACATTAAAGTGCCATTTTTGGGGGGTTAACTCGTGTGAAATTCTTCATTCTTAGACACCGAATACACCGAATTCGCCCAGCCCCATTTCCAGACACACCCAAACATCGGATTGATGGCTATATTCCATGATGTCCCCATTGTATCCCCATAAGCACCAATCACTAGCAGCTCCATTGTATCCCCATAACATCCCCATTATATGTCCATGATATGTCCATTACATCCCCATTATATGTCCATAAGAAGGATCATTTCCATGATATGTTCACATCATTTTAGTTCCATGATAATATAATACTCCCAAATATGTCATTTCCATTGTTATTGTTTATTCGTGTATTATTTGTGACCAACAACAAATGTCATCGTTATTCTTACGTGTTCCGTGATATTTCTATTATTATTAACAGATACTGTGGATGGAAGAAATCCTGCACCAATTGATAGGTGGTTTATCCCATTATCTATAGGGTTTCAACCATCCTTTTGGTGGTGCAGGATTTCGCAACCATCCACAGTATTTCTACTATTGATGTACCACCCCCCAGCCAGCACCCAGCTCAGGTAGTTCCCATTGGCCCTGCAGTCTTCAGCTCCTCCGTTCCCTGCGACGTTCGACGCTGCGGCCGCAGCTGCTGAGTTACACGTCGCTCAGTACGCTGCTGGGCGATGTTGGTGACGACTGGAGACAGGCGCTACAAGTGCTGCAACATGCGCAGGACGGGTGAAAAGTAGGTGCAGATGAATGAGCAGTAGTAATTGGAGAATATGTCTATCATACAATATACTATACAAATGTCATATATCTTATAATATACTTATTCTTTTCTATATAATATGTATGTGTACTGTATTTAACTCGTGTAATTATATCCAAGTAGGTAACTGTGTGGTCAAAAAATGCATCTGGGTTGGCATTAAAGATGATGCTATTTCAGATTTTTCGAAAGATAAAGTTATTTATATCCCTATATGTATACGTAGTTAACTGGTTGGGGACTCACCAAATCGCCATCGAATTTGGTTGATGTTCTGTATGGCTTCAATTGAGAACAGCACAGTACTGTATGAAAGAATCCCTACATCCCCTACGATTGGAAGAGGCCACAACCCACCATGAGATGTACATTAAAAATATTCAAAAATCCGTCTTTCACCAATCGGGGGCTCCTCCACGTTTCTGATCTGAGTGATGCTTGATTCGAGTTGATTTGCTGCAGCCATTCTGACAGCAAGCGAACTTGAAACAAACGGGCATCAAGCATTGCTGCAGCATGGTCCATTTTTCCAAAGTAAGCTTCTTAAATTTCTTGGAACCCCCAGCTATGATTCTCCAGGAGCAACGGGTGGCTCCCAACAACTCTCTGCTGAGTTCGGTGGCGGCAACGTTGAGAGTTGGCACTTGGCGTGTCACCAACGAGCTCCTGAGGATGGCCACCACTCGACAGGCGAATCTGGGGCACAGCAGATGGTTGCGAAACCCTGCGCCAGTTGATAGGTGGTTTATCCCAAGGTTTTCAGGTTTTCAACCAACCAGGGTGGTGCCGCATTTCTTCCACATATTTTCATATACAGTGCCTATGTGATATAATGATTTCGTTTCATCAATGATTGCTGAATATGTTTGACATTGAATTGGTATGTCAACCCAATAGTCAATGTAGTGGAGATGCAATGGAGATAACATTAAATTCTGGCCCCCTCATTTCGAGAATACTAGAAAAGATGGTGAGGATTGTGGGAATCATCCCCCAATGGCCGAACTTTTCGAGGGTCCGCATGATCGAAGAGTGTGGCCGAATTTTTCCATGTTGATATCGTTACTTTTGTTTTGATTAGCATTTTTAGGTCCTAAGATGTTTTTAAGGTCATAAGATGTTGCAAGAAATGGTAATACTCCAGGCCCTCACCCAAACTGGTCTACGAAAACAAGATTCAACAGGATTTTCATCGAAAAAATGGAAAGGGTCTTTGCAACAATCAGTGCATAATGGTGGATACAAACAAAGTGATGGTAACCAGTTATTTCAGGAATTTCATTGATATATATATATATATACATATAATGTATAGTGTTGAATATCATGGACGTTAACCCTGTCAAATCGCCACAGTTTGGACATTACCCCAGCAACAGGTGATTTACATTGATGTACCCTTTTTAAAAAACAAGGCGTTCAGCAACAAAAATAGGGGATCTCTTTTGGGATATGCATGTGTATATATATATATATATTTGTAACGTAACGAAACGATGGAAATCTACAGTTTCTCTTGGATGATCAATGGAAGTGTTGTGGCTTATCCGTATCTATCTTAGTAAAAATCGCGACGGGAAATGGGATAAAACCGGTAATTTCAACACAGCTATGGAAAAGCACCGGTTTTTAGAGGTGAATAAAGGTAAATCATCCATAGCAATCTTTAATTGCCGGGGGATAGACAACCAGAAATATGAGATATTTAGGTTTCTTCAAAAATGGGGTCAAGATTGGCCCGCACTGCTTGCCTATCACCTCACGGGCAACTGACAATAGAAAATAGGATTTTCCGATACGCCATTCTTAGATATTCTTAGGGGTTCAGGTTGAGGTTAAACATGGATATAACCATGGTGGTGACTTCAAAAAGTTGAGATATAACCTTTGTAACTGCGGTTTTATAACCACTTAGTAGTGGAACTGCGCCCCCAAGTATTCTTGGACAAACCCATGAGGATCTCAGATTTGGTCGGTCGAGTTGTTTCGTGTTGTCGCCTTATCGTGGCTAATCATTAATCCCGTCATTTCTCCATCTTCGGCAAGCATTGATTTTCCCCAAAATTCTGTAAACCTCCATGACATATATCATTCTAAAAGTTGAAAAAGCACTTTCTAATGACCATGAGCAATGACCAATCATCACCAATCATTATATATAACACACCATTCGTTACTATTGATGATATACCCTCCAGATGTGGAACACCCACCATTTGTATATCATGCTCTTAAGGAAACCATTGGTTTTCCACATCTATCTTAGTGTTATCGTTGTGATCTACTCTCCGGTAGTTTCACCAAACTTGGTATGTTCCCGGATGTTAATTCGACATTGGATAGAATGAACCCAAGATTTCCTCTTATGAAGATATCAAACACAGTCTGGCTGGTGGTTTGGAACATTTTTCCATATATTGGGAACAATAATCCCATTTCACTCATATTTTTCAGGGGTATACCACCAACCAGCAGTAAAAGCAAGCCAAAAGATGTTGAAACCGGCAAGGATTCCCATGCCAAAGGTCTAGCGATAGCCTCTGGTAAACTAACACGTTGCTATTGAAAACCACCATTGTTTAATCGGCTAAATCAACGAACCTTTCATGGCCCAGTGTCAATTCGTATGTTAGTTTCCCAGAGGGTATATCCAATATATGGATTTAATGGCGGTTTTTCATGGGATTTAATGGTGATGTAATGGGATTGATAGTGAGTTATAGTGGTTTAACATGGTTTATAGTGGTAAATCCCATTCAAATCACCATTTTTGTTGGTTAAAGCCCATTAAACCACCATTAAACCACCATTAAACCACCATTAAACCACCATTGGCCATAAGAAGGGGAACATTGGTCGTTAGCTCCTTGCCCCTAGGTGGAGATCTACACCAGCTGCTTCAACGCCTGCATTGGTGTGGCTTGATGCGACAGCGGGGATACCATGGGAATATCATGGGAATACCCAAATATCATGGGAATTTAGCGGGAATATCATGGGAATATAGTAAGAATTGGATTTGGGGTGTACCATTTGAAGGGTTTTCTTCAGCAGGTTTCTTTGCTTAGATAATTCAGCTAGACTATTGGATCGATTGTCGCTGGTTTGGACAGATGAAATCCTGATAACAATCCGCTTACATATATTGTATATTATATATACATATGTTAGGGTTTCAATTTTCCCAACCGTTTTCAAATTCTAGTGATACTACCGTGGTTAACCCTTGCAACCCCCAATGAATTGGTGATTTTTCCGTAAAATTTTCCTCACCAAAGTTCGTCAAACAATTCTCAACATTTCCCAACAAAAATCCCCCAAGTTGACGCACGTTTAACTTTCTCAACTGTGTATACAAGGGGTGATATTATTAACCGGGATAGAACTATACTCTAGTCAAGTCTAGTTAATATGTTTATAAACCAACTTATAGCTAATTATAGCTAACGGAATTTAATGAATATATATATATATTAGTTAATCAACGAATTTTCATTGATATACATACTATATCAGATATATCATATTTCTAAATATATATATATATATATTATTATATTATAATTTATTATATATATTATATTATATTATATTTTATTATATATATTATATTATATTATATTATATTTTATTAAATATATATATATATATATTATTATATAATATACATATATACATGTATAATTCGATATTATATATATATATTTGGAATTATACATATATATATATAAATAGTTTATTCCCCATAGGTTTCCCAACAGAACAACCGCTGACACGGCAAGGTCTGTGCTGCCCCCGCCTGGCCGCAGGCATTGCTACAGCTGCAGCACCTGTGGATCGAAAGGGACGACTGGAAGGGAGGGTACTTGAGGATTGTTCCTATATTTACAGTAGATTATGATTATCCTATAATAAGGATCATATATGTATAACATTATGGATGGTACATATTATGAATATTACAGATAACTATGGAAAATCACCACTAACATAACTATGGAAAATCACGACTTTTAATAGGTAAATCAACTATTTCTATGGGCCATGGCTTCCAAAGCTGTGTTAAATTACCAGAGGGTTACTATAAAGATCTCCCATCCACCAACCAGTGATTATTAACCATTAACCATCATTAACCACTATTATTGGTATATAATCCCATTATAACGATGATTATTCACAATTAATAAACCATGTTAATTATATACCATTATCTGTTAATTGATTAATATACCAAACTTATTCATAGTCATAACCATTATAAAGATAATTATTCATATAATAAGGATTATTAATAAATATACCATGTTCCGTCCTCAAACTGAAAAAAAACACTCTTGGCAATATGATCACTTAACCCAGGATCACTTAACTTGTTAATATCTCATATGGCAGGGTTGCCTTTGTAACCATGTTTAACCCATATGATTGGCAATCATTATCATGTGTCAGGTGTATTCCCCAAAGTTTAGTAAACATCCATGAGAAATATTAACAATTATCATTACGCAAATTAAGTACTATGATTAATTAATGATTTATTAAGGATTATTAATGTTATATTAAATTAGGATTGTTAATTAAGGGTACTATGATTAATAATGATGATTAGTTAGTTGATTAATGAGGATTAATAGTTAATTGGTTATTAGTTTCATATTTAGGATTATCAGAAGGATTGTTAACCAAAGATTACTTGTTAAGGATTATACTATGACTTAAGAATTGTTAATTCAGGATTGTTTGAGGATTAGTATATTAATTAATGATTATTGTTAAGGATTGTAAACTAAGGGTTAGTAACTAAGGATTAATTAAGATGTGTTAAGTAAGGATTTTTAATTATGGATTAGTGGCTAAGGATTTTTAAGAAAGGATTACTGTATTATTACTTATGGATGATTGAATAAGGAGTACTTGAGGATTTATTATTCCCTTGTTGATTGGTTATTGGAAGGGTTTATACTAACTGGCTTTTGGGGATTGTTATAACCCAGAATTAATTCAAGAAACCTATCAACCAACTAGTATTATGAAATGGGATAGTTGTATTTTTATGATTCACTTAATTCTGTTTGCAAAAAGGATGTTACCAACAAAAATCGCACACTTTTTGAAATCATGTTCAATTCTTTTGACTCACGACTTGACAGTTTCATTGCATCTACTTGTTTCATTCAATTTAATATTTAAGATAAATCTTGAAAACCCACCAACAGTTCATGTCAATTGGTTTTTGCCAATCCAAACATTGATTATTTGATACCAAAAGGTCCAAAGTGTGTGGTTCCACATAGATACCCTAATGTTGATTCAAGCTCCTGGGTAAATGGGATCATCCTGCTTTTTTGGAATTCAGTAACTGGGTTCCAAGCTTCTTCGCTTGGGAATATTTTTGTGAAATCCTAGTTCCTTAATCGTTTTCGAACTGAAAGAAGAGAGCTTGTTTCTGCAAACAAATGTCCCAATAATCGGGGTGCAACGGTGTCAAAGCCAATGGAATTTGTCATTATATTCCGAAGTCAAAGGTTGGTGAAACCAGCACAGCTACCGGACATCCCCCGTAAATGTAAGTTATATCCCATTACATCTCCATGAAGAACGCATGAAATCCCATTGATACATCACATCAAATGCCCATGAGCATCCCATGTTCAAACACATCCATATGTTTCAGCTCCGACTATCATATCCCATTCAAATCGCATCAGGGTGAGACCCCCGAACGATAGCTAAGTTAACTTGGTTGACACGGGTTTGTGGGGACATAGCTAATGGGCGTTACGAACCAACGTCAAAACCCTAGCAATGATGATAATCATATTCCCATATACTATAGTTATAGCTATGCTATCAGTTATATCAATTTATACAATATACTATGGTTGTCCATTAATATATTTCAATATCATATATTATCCATTATCCATTAACATTAATTAATATATCCATTATATTATACTATAGTGTTATAATGTACTATAGTTGATGTTAGCTAGATGGAATAACTCCATGAAAACTGCAGTTATTAATGTACCATAGACCATAGAATTCACCCACTTTTTTGTTCGGCAACTGGCAACTGAGCACGCGATCGAACGCGGGGGCCCATCCTGTATTGAAGATACCATGCTTGATGAATGGATATTACATAGCCATGGTTGATTAACATACCATATATCCCATAATATCCCATTCTTATTAATACTTTTAAAGTTCCATAAAATAAGAATAACATTGTAGAATTATGGAGTTTTTGAATGAAGAACTATGGGATATGTCCAATAATATCCCATAATTTCCATATGATAAGAATCACTAGATGGAATACAAAGCTAGATGGAATAACCCCATGGTATCCCATAATATCCCATAATATCCCATTCGCATCAATACTATAAATATATTAATATAAGAATGGGAACTATAATAGTCAAATAGTCATTAATGAAAATGATGGGACGATATAATAACCATAATGTTCTTATAATATCCCATTATTATATGAAGAACGATTTTATTATAAAACCATTGTAAATCCCCATTAGCTGCAGTTACATCTACCAAAACCTATAGAATTCAGCCACTTATTCAGCCACTTGTAAGAAGAATACCTATATCGTTATTAGAATAATATCCGACATTATACTAATAACATTTTCATATATCCCATTATATAAAAGTAAAGGATGCTCTTATTTAATCGATGATTCCCCCCATGTTCACATCCGAAAGTCCAAAGTTAGGACTTTGGCCTCGCGCCTCCTGGCCTCGGATCGCTTGACAAATCGAAGCCTCCAGCGAGGCATGGACTTTCGGGACGAGGGATAGAATGCCATAAGGGACATATATATATATATATTTATATTTATATTTATAGTTATTTATATTTATACATATATATATATATATTTATTTATTTATATGTTTACACATATATATATATATATATGGGTAAATTATAACGACCTCACTGTCGACCGAGCACTGGAATCATGCTTAATAAGGGAAATCATTCCCAAATGGCCGCAAAATTCAGGTTAGTGAAATATTATAATTTACCCATATGTATATATGATAGCTGGATATAAGTATTATGTTTATATATCTATAATTACTATATTTATTCAAGGTGTCTCTATATATTTATAGATTTAATAGATTTTCTTAGATAGTTTCAATAATTGGAAAAAAGAAATAATGATCATAATATTGATCTAATAATGTATATCATAGACTCAATAATATTAATGTGGGTAAAACAATGTCATCTGCACCATCCCCCAAATCACCATAATTAGGTGTTTTTCAACCATTCCCAAATGGGTGGTTTATTGTGGTTTTACCCGCATTAAAATTAGAAGATTAGGAAAATACATAGTGTCTTTTATATATAGAAATGTTTTTTACGAGAACTTCAACAGGAATAATGTGAAATATCCCATGCCAAGAAATGCATTCCTTTCTTTAAATGGGATATCATGCCTCAAGGATAAACATTGACATTCGATGGAGAACTCTTCTGGGAGATTTCATGGAAGAGTTTCTCAGATATGTTGTGGAATATGTTTTGGGATGTGATAGGATATAGTCTTTTTGTGAACGCAAGCATCCGTGATGCGGTTGTTCATCATCATCATTTTCCACAATTATCATGATCATCACCAGTATGTTGTATGTTTAGAAACGATGGTTTAATTATGGGTATACTTAGCAAGAACAGTCACCATCCATTTACGGGTATGTCCATGCTCTTTATTGCTAAGTATAATCATATATATATATATCACAATTGAAATTATATCTGACAACATTGTTCTACATCATTTTCAGCAATAATTATAACCACAACAATTTCAAGAATAATTTCTTCACATCATTGTCCGTCATAATATAACATAACCATGACGGAACATCACATAACCAGCATCAGTTTCCACCTCCCAATCATAAATAAGCATAAATACTCATAAATAACCATAGACAATCCTAAATAATCATAAATAATCCATAAAGACCCATCATTTTCCCATCATTTTCCACATTTCTGCCACACCCCACCTTGTAGGCCCTTGGTCGGTGGCTCTCCTGGCCTCGCAGCTGGATATTGCGACCATGAACGGCGCAGCTTCAGCTGCCTTAGTGGCTGGCAAGTGGCACCGCTCATTGGAGGCGTCATGGGATAAACCCCAAAGGAATAGTCCCAGCTGTGAAATGGGATAGTTTGGGAAATATATGGCATATATTATATATATACCCTAAAAAGGAAAATATGGTTTGGGAAATAGATGGAATATCATTGGGATATATGTTCTTAATCATATAGAATGGGATATGTATGGGAGCTTTCAGAAAGCGAGTTTTGATGCTTCAGGTGCGGAAAAAATTGTCTAATTAAAAACGAATACAGGACATCATTGGCGAACAAAGTTGCCTAATCTTCCTGGTGCTTAGTAGGGAATGGATGGGTTGCTGGGGGTTGCTGGGATAATTGTTGATAGTTAGCCAGTGGATCATTCCAGAAATTCCCTGCGTTTAGCACCCGTAAGTAATTGAAAACAACAAATGAAAACTGTACACCCCTTACAAAAGAGTATTACCACCAAAGGTGGCACACTTTATTGATTATTCCCCCGGCGTGATGGGTTACTTTATCCACAGGAAATTTATTAATCCCACTATACATTTGGCTGATATATGATATAGATTATTATTGGGATATAATGGGGATCAAATGGGATATACTGGGATAATGGGATATGTTGGTTTATATATGGTTGTGGGTCAAAACCCCAGTACATTGGTAAACATTTTTAACAAAAAACTGTGGAATCACACCCTCTGGTAAATTAACGTCTGGCTGCTAATGAGCTATGCCCCCAAAATGGTCGCAGAAACTAGTTTAAATGGCATGTTACTAAGTATCAATATGACAGGTTGTAACAGGTTACACCCCTATGTTCAATCCTGTTTGTTCCACCTATTATGTGTTTAGTTACCCTCTGGTAATCAAAAAAACCTGATTTGCTGGCAAATCCCTTACAGATTCGCAGCTAGAAACCTCCATTTAGTGCGGGAATTCCACTTGCCATGTTTGATTACCAGATGGTATGAATCTTATTCATCTATCCCATTCGATCTCATGTCAACTTGGTTGCTTATATTGAATTAGATCACCATAAATCCGCATGAACTCACCATAAATATCCCATCCAAATCCCTATTCAACTACCATTTTGGCTGCTAAAAGTGATTCACATCCCCATTTTACCCAGTAAAAACATTGTATTTTCCATCTGACCATGGTAGATTTGCTCCAGCTCCCCATGAAATCAAGCTACACTACGGTAGGTGCTTCGAGCAGCCGCTCGCTATGGGCTCCAGTGTGACACCGTGCCGTGATTTCAGTCCGTGAGGATGTCACCGAGGGTGAAGTTGGTGCTTAAAGGGATTGACCCTCTATAAATGTCTAGATTGAATGGATTTAATTAATCGATATTTTATGGTGATTTAATGGGATTAATAGGATTTAATGGGACCATAAGGATATAATATCCTCAACAATTAGATAGATAGTTAATATTTATTGCTGGTTTTACCAGGGCAACAGTTAGATAGGGTATAAGAGTTATTTCAGCAACTTATAGTTAATTTTAGTAAGATAGGTAAACTAACATTGGCTGAATTAACTATGGTTTATGGTAGATATAACGAACTAGTATTCATTTTTTGGTTGTAAACTAAGATAGCTATGGAAATCACAACTTGTTGTACCCTCTGGTTGATGGATTACCCTCTGGTAAACCGACATAGCTGTTGAAGAAAATCACATTTTTTGTGGGTAAATCATCTATAAACGGGCCATGGCTTCCATAGTTATGTTAGCTGAACCTGGAGGTTCAGAACTTCACCGGGCTAGTGGGGTTCATAACTATAACCCCAATGCCTATAGTTCATGGTTTTATGGGCTTTATAACACCCACTTGTAACTGGGGGAATTTTCACTAGCTATGGGATAGTGATCCGCCAAAATATATGGAGTTGTTTACAACTCATCATGATGTCTTGTCGGTTTTTAATACGATTTCGCAGGATTTCACCAGCATTAAGCATGATATCTATGATATCATAGTAAATATGAGGGATTTAGCTAATACTACCGTATGATATCATTTCCAGATTTAATATCATGTTAGCCTCTGGTAAACTAACAGTTTGCTATCGAACATGGCTATTTTGTTCGTTGATTTACCCACTAATAGCACGGTGATTTTCCATAGTTTTTTCTATGTTGACCAGAGGGTAAATCAAAAACAATCGTCAATGTTTGCTTGCGATTTCACCGATTCAATCGTTTTCATTGGCGCCCAGCCTGACCTTTTCCAAGGTGTCCAAGTACTTGCTGATGCATGCGCAGAGCAGGAGGGGCGCCTCCGGCGCCTCGAACGGAGCTGGGTTTCTGGGCCGCAGCGAGGAGAGAGGGATTCCCGAAATAAAGTATAGAAACTATTTATAGGTTTATTAAATCCTATAATCATTCCATAATGACACCATTAATAAAGCATGATTCATAGTTCTAAGTATTATTAGTAACTCATACTAGCAATGTGTGGAACCTAATAATAGTATGATCATATATGGAATTGTACTATGATCATAGTACCCATAGTAGCGCATTTCATAAAACAATGGTATGGGTACTAAGAACAGGTGCAGTACATATCATTCCATTTCATAAATGGAGGTACTGTATCATAATGGTGGTTCTTTACAAAACCTCCATGTTAGGATTCTGAAATGTCCATTGAATGAACTAACATAGCATACCCTCTGGTAAACTAACATAGCTATTGAACATGGCCATAGAAATAGTTGAATTACCTATAAACAAATGGTGGATCTTTCCATAGTTATGTTGGTTTACCGGAGGGTAATCCATATAGGAATATTTTTTTTGAACCTGGGTTTGTGTCGATGATAAACTTGACCGAGTCAATGGTTTTCCTGGAATCTTGGACCCAGATCACAAGACCATGGTCATCCTCCAGCAATCAAACATGGCAATGGTGTTCTCATGTTTTAGTGGGGAGGAAACCCCATAGATTTTTTGCCATTGCCATGTGAGAAATTAGTGGATAGCCTCTGGTAATGACTAACACTTCGCGAACTGGAAAGATCCACCATTAAAGAATAGGTAAATCATTCATAAATGGTCCATGGCTTCCATAGCAAACTGTTAGTTTATTGGAGGGTAATGGAACTTGATTGCCCCAATAAATAGATGATGTTCCCATGATTTTCCCATTAGGAAAAGCTCTCATTCGTTTGGGGATTTCTCGCGTGCCAATGTTTGACATCACACATAGAAACTGGTGACGGTGGTGACTGGAACCATGGAATTTTATGACTTTCCCATCATATTGGGAATGTCATCATCCCAACTGACGAACTCATATTTTTCAGAGGGGTAGGTATACCACCAACCAGTAAGTCACGTGCTCCTCCGCTGTTGCAGATGATTTTCCCATTCAAAATGGTGGATCTTTCCATAGTTATGCAAACGTTTACCAGAGGGTATATCATATTAAATCCCATTAAACCACCATAAAATAGTTGAAACCACCAACCAGTTATAGTTGATTACTTGGTTTAGAGGGTTGGTGATTTCATGGGCACTCAGGGTGACTGTGGCCACCTTCAAAGTTCAAAGTTAGATGTCCTCAGGTGCCGTTGATAAAGCTGCCCGGATTTAGATGTCAACATTGTCGACATGTCGACATGATGGATACGAACTGGATATTACAGTTAGTTAATAGTGATAATATGATAATAGTGACTTTTATAGATATGAATAGTGTGTTTCTTGATAAACCTGTGTGAAACACATGTTGCTCCATGTTGATGGATTACCCCCTGGGTAAACCAACAGTTTGCTGTTGAACATCACATTTTTTGTGGGTAAATCAACGAACTAAATGGACCATTTTCAATAGCTACGTTAGTCATTACCAGAGGGTACCTTTTTGGGCATTTGTGAAGGTTGGTCTTTCCCATCAAGTTCTGGACTTCCCAAGTCCTGGTGCTTTGCAATCTCCAAAAATCCTCATGGTTTTGACTACCATCTGGTTATATAACATAGCCATGGAAAATCACCATTTTTAATAGGTAAACCATCTATAAATGGGCCATTTCCCATGGCTATGTTAAATAACCATAGCCAGAGCGTAAATCTCCATATTAGTTCATCGTTTTTCATATCCTATGTTATGTCACAGAAGTCTTTGGAGATGTATGTCACAGAAGCCATGGAGTTATGCGTTGAATCCTCATTTTTGGATGTGCCCAAAACCCCCATTTTTGTTCTCGGGGCATCCATGCATCCATTTGCGGCCACATCCTGAGGCGGGGTCGATGGCAAATTCCGATGTCCATCTTGGCCAACGCCGAGAACCGGAACTTGAGTGACTTGTATCGAGCCCCATGGCGTTGATCGACGGCTTCACAAACGAGTTGTAAACAAGCCAAAAATAACAGGACGATGTGTGGGATATGAATGATGAATTTCTATGATTTTGTGGAATACGTGAATACGTATGCATATATATATATATTTGGGTGTTTATTGGGTGCTCCAAGACTTCCGGGTGCTAATCAACCATTTCATGGGTATTTTGATAGGATGTAACGAGATATAAGGGCAAGTACTGATGATTTTTGGTACCGGTTGGAACTGGGAAGCGAAACCAGTGGGAATTCCCTCCAGACATCCACTTTTGATGTGTGAGATGATGTGTTGCCTGCGGAATCTATTGGGACTGTGGTTTATTTTTTGGGGGAACCATTTTCAGCAAGACCTTAGGTCAACCCCATTGATGTGCAACTCCCGCATGTTCTTTGGGAAAAAGTACCCTTTTTGTGCTTTTTTTTATGTACATGTTCTTGGGGGTCAGATCCTGATTTTTGCTGCTTCGATATATATATATATGTAATGTGTTTGCGTGGTAGACCGAGCCAATAAAATGAGCAAACGGGGATGCTTGGGGATGGCTAGTTACCATTTACCACATCCAAACAAATCCTATGAAAGCCGGAATCATGACCAGACAGAATGGACAGAATGGAATGGAAAACCCCATCTGTTCCTTGGAATGTTCATTGTAAAAGGATGGATATGTGGCATATTCTTAAAGGATATCTAGACTTCCTGATACACATGCTCAGGTGATTTCCAGAAAGACCCTTCTCGAAAAATGGCTTCAGATATCCATCAATATGTGACAGTAAGGCAGGAATCGCTTTGAGTCTCTCCTGACATCAACTTCTTGTCATTCAACTTCAACTGCGACGTGGTTTCCTGCCGATGGCGATTGATGGAGGACAAAGTGAAGGAGCCAACAGCACCAATTGACGGAGGATAGAGTGCAGACCTTCCTTTAGCATCATCACCATTGATCGATAGGGAGCCCCCAACCAGATCCTTGCAGAATCAGCTCGGAAAAGGGGAGGAATTTTGGTGCGGTCGAAAAAGTCGCTGGGGCGATTTGGCGCTTTAAATGGAGCTACCCCAGTTGCCCTCCGTTGATGGGATTTTCCATGAGATATTCACCATCCAGCGATGGGAACCCCCCAGGTGTCGAAAAGAGGCGTCCCCCAAATGAGACGATTGACCGATTGACTGATGGTAGGACGAAAGCGGCTTGGTCAATAGTTGTTTTTTCGAGGTTGGATGAGTTGACTAGACATCCGTTGAAGATGTTTCAACGAAAATTGGAATCTATAAATCCTATGAAAAAAATCCTATTCTTGATGGTTAAACTTGGTAAACTCCCCTATATCCTCATACATAAATCATTTTGCTGAAATGGATTTGTCTGAAAATTTGGATATGGTTAATTATATCATCCTCCCAACATTGGCCAGTTGAGGGGTATAGCCTATTTACAGACCCAAATGTTGAAGAGATGCCTTGAACGTGTTTGAAATTTTCAAACCGCATGGACGGTGCTTCATGGTTGGGTATGTTTTGGTCTTCAGATCTTTGATCTGTCCGAAGATGATGTTTTTTTGTGGGCTATTCATAAGAGACACTGGACGTGGTGGATGCATCAAAACCAACTGTAGCATTTTTTAGTTGTGAACATCCATAACTACCAGCAATTTTCGGATGAGCCCAAAACGTCCTTTTTTGCGAATTTCGGTTCAGCTTCGCAGCGCCCACCCGCCATCTGCCGTCACTGGACTGCAGTTTTGACTCTGGATGGTGATGCTCCTTGAAATTGTTGAGGAAAGGTCTGGTTCAATTATAACGACCTCATGTTGCAACGTCAAATGGCTTAGTCTAGGATACCATTCCATGAAAAATGGTCAAAGATGTCCGATACAATTCTGCCAAGATGTGTACCCTCTGGTAAACAAACAGTTTGCTATTGAAAATGGCCCAGTCGAAATCGTTGATTTAATGATTTACCCATTCATAGCATGGTGGATCTTTCCATCGTTTTTTCTATGTTTACCAGAGGGTAACGATGTAACCTTGATTGAACAACAGGTGATGCAATTTATAGTTGATTTACTGTACCCAATAAAAATGGTGATTTTACATAGTTTTTTGTATGTTTACCAGAGGGTAATTTCCAATCATTCATCCCGACTACCAACGGCGTGTTTCACCGTTTTAGGTCATGGACAATGGCTACCACAGCGCACAGATCTGGGAAGTCATTGGAGGATGACCCAGTTCGGAGAGGTGTTCCTATCACGACATATATATATATATACAACTTAAATATGTCTATAAATAGACAGTGTATGTATATATATATTAATAATATTATATTTATTAAATCTATATATATATACTATTGTAAATATATATATATTGCCATGTGTTTCATCCAATGTTCCAGCATCTTGGCACGACCTTTCCACACCGCCCATCTTGCGAAACACACCAGGAGCCGACAAGGGAGGTGTTGGGGAGCTCAGTCAATCACCGTATCCAGGAAGAATAAGATGCTTCTGCTTCAGCTTCCTGAATTCTATGGTTTATGGTGTGTCAACATGGTGTGTCAATATTGTGTGTTTCTGGATGTTTATGGATGTTTGTGATGTATAATATATATATATATATATGTATGTATATGTATATATATATCCATAATATGTATATGCATATATATATATATCCATAAACCATAGAATTGTGCGGTTTAGAATTATATATATACGTGTTTTTGTGCAGTATAAACTCTAGATGATTATATATATATATATGTATCTTATATATAACTATAGTTCATTGGATTTATAACAAACTTACAACGGGGGCACCACCTTGTACCCTAAGTTTTCGCAGGGGGCTATCCAGTAACCAAGAAACTTGCAATATTCTCTTGGATATAATCAACCGTATAGAACAATGGCAGTTGTTTGTCCCAGTTTGAAAATGATGATCAGACACTGTGTTTTTGAGGGTGCACTTTTCTTTCCGGCGGCAACCCCATATTGGGGCCATGAATCACATGACCCAACAGGTCTGGGAATTCTGGTAGGATTCCTCCAAAAGCTGGTGAAATGTCCCCCACATGTTTCATTGCTACCAAAGTCACTGCAGGGAACCAACGGTAATGGAGATGTTGACGATCTGAAGTGTTGAAACGTGTCCCCAGATACCCTCTGGTAAACTAACATAACTATAGAAAATCACCATTTTTCATGGGAAAATCCACTATTTCTATGGGGTATTTTCTACAGCCATGTTAGTTTACCAGAGGGTACGTTCCCATACCTTCCCCTTTTTCGAAGATGTTGTTCACCTGTGGCCGAAATCGAGGTGATTGTCCGAGTTGATGAGGATCGAAAACCATGTTGCTTCGAGCGACAAGGTCATGGTTTTTTAATAAAAACCCATCTAAATCAGCCTGGTAAACCACCATTAAACAATGGGATCTAATGGGAATTTATAGGAATTTATGGTGGTTTAATGGGATCTAATGGGTTTTACCCTCGAATCTATCCATTGGATTCTATATCCACTAATCATATCTAATCATCATTACCTAAAGATTACGCAGTAATTATATCCAGTTAGATAAAACCCATCGAAATCACTCATCAACCAGGGATTCTATCCCCAGGAAATCTATCCAGGATATATCCGGATCAACCCAGGCTATAGATCCAATTGGATCCCAAGGCTATTTTTGCTGCTTAAGCCTACAGATTATGCTGAAAGATACCCTCTGGTTATGTCAAACATAGCTACTGAAAATGGCCATGTTTAATGGGAAAATCAACTATTTCGACTGGCCTATCCTTTTTCAACTGATTCTTCATGCTTAAATCAAGTTGAATCCTCCTTTTTGTTCCAACAAATCAATAAGGATTCTTCAAAAACTCGCGGGCAAAGCCTGTTTTGGCGGTTTTTTTTTCCTCCCAAGCTGTGCTAAATATAGGAGCTCTCGTCAACGGCCTTTTCTGAGCGCCTGACCACTGGCTCCCTAGTCGCGGAGGTGACCGCCGGGATGACCCTCTGCTTTGCGTGGAAAATCAACGAATCAGAATTGATCTGATGATGAGCTACTTATTAATGGAATTTTAATGTGATTATTGGGGATTATAAGATCAGATTATTGGGATTTTAATGGGATTTTGATGAGATTATGATCTATCCAGTGGTTAGGAGGGAGCTAAGGAGCTATGGGTATTCATATACCCTATTCAATGGGGAGCTAAGGAGCTACCAGGAGTTTCCCAACCACATACTAGCAGAATTGATCTGATGATGAATTACTTACTATAGATTAAGATCAGACAAATACTTGATCAGAAAACCATCTGTTTAAACTGAAAATCATCTTATTATAGATTATTGGGGGATTATGATGGGATTACAATGGGATTATTAGGGATTATAAGATCAGATAATTGGGATTACAATGGGATTTTGATTAATTATGACAATTGATCAGAGTAATGATTGATACTGATGATTAAGATCAACTATAGATCTTAATCAGATGATTGTAGATGATAAATCAGTTGATCATCTAAGATTGATCAGTAGTTATCGGAATCTTTTTTAGATTAAGATCAAATAAATACTTGATCAGAAAATCATCTGTTTAAACTGAAATAAAAAGATGATTAAATTAATCAAGTCGACAATGAATCAGATGATTTAAACCGATTCAATTTATCGAATATTTATAGATTCATCTATCATTTGAATGGAATTAAATCATCTATGCCAGGAATTACTCTATATGATTTATAGATGATTTACCATTTTCTATGATAATATGGAAAGGTTGTTCATAGGTAAATCATCTATAAATCATCGAAATGGACCATATTATCTGAGCAGTGCTGCTAAAGCCTGGTTGGTTGATGATTGCTTCGTCATTCAATAGGGGTTAGAACAACCATCAACCTATAGGATTATAGGGATTTGTTTGTGGATATAAATATATATATATATAACTGATGTTTGGTTGATGATTAATTTGGGGATTATATTAATCAATATATCGGGGATTATCACAATCCATTTGGGAAAGCCTTATCAACCAGCAAAAAGGCTCGAGATAGGGGGTTTGGAACACTATTCACACGAGGTTATAAGTCAGGGGTAGGTACCCTCTGGTAATTTAACAGTTTGCTATTGAAGATTGCCATAGAAATGGTTGATTTAACCACCAAAAATGGTGATTGTCCATAGCAAAGTGTTAGTTTACCAGAGGATATATCCTTATGGTCCCATTAAATCCCATTGAATCCTATTAAATCTAATTAAATCACCATCAAATATCGATTAAATATCCTTTCTTGGGGATGTTGAACGTGGAAAACCCTCTGTTGGAGATGATGTCCCTTTCTTTGTTGGGTGATGTGGAAAGAAAGTCATTGGGGGTTCCATAGTCATTTTTGTGCCCCCAAATGGATGGTTTATAATGGAAAATCCTATTTACCAACATTGATTTATGCCATTTCATTCCCAGTACTAGCCATTAATCATCATTAGTCACTACTAACCATTATTAACAATTATTAACCATTATCAACCATTACTAACAATTATTAACCATTATTAACCATTATTAACCACTATTAACCACTATCAACCATTATTCACCAATTATTGTTATTAATGGTTAACATATGGAGGATTTAGGGGTACCATTTCAAGAAACCCATATAAGTTGGTGAATAAGTCGAAAATTGGAGATATATCTACCACAAAAACATCACATCTACCTTACAATTGGAGTTACAAACCCTAGTAATTGGGTGTCGATTAATATGGGAAGTTATGTTGTTTCATGTTAATTATGATGTTTCATGTTTTGAATTTACTACATATGGTGTGTATATATATATGTAATTATCTGGAAGTAAACACATCCGTTTATTTATATATATATACCCTCTCGTAAGCTAACATAACTATTGAAAATCACATGTTTTAAGCGGAAAATCAACTATAAATGACCATTTTCAATAGCTATGTTAAATTACCAGAGGGTATATATTCAGGGATATAAATAGAAAAGATTACCATTATTTTTCAACATATCCAATGAAGAATGCTTCCTATACATTATGTAACTATTGCTGTCCACTTTTTAGGGATTTAATAGGCATCTATATTAATGGATTGTATCCATTAAATTTCAATGTACCCACTACTAGCGGGATGTAACATCCATTAAATTATACCCATCCCCTGCAATAATATTATAATGTACTATTTTACTAATTATGATTATGTAATTGCTGTTGACCATTACAAGTTACTATTATAATCTACTATTATGTTGTAAATAGTATAATAATAACAATATTAACATATATTCACTAGCTACTCTTTTATATATATATACTATAGTAATTCAAAATAGTAAAACTTGTAATTCAAAATGTTCCCCCACTTCTCCGCAGGTGGAGCTGGTAGGTGACCGGCTGCTCTACGATCGCATCGCTGGGACCGGTGCAGGGCCCGACTCGGGCTGGGCCGGGGCGCCCTCGGTGGGTTGGGCCGAACTCTTCAGGTGGGTGAAAAATGGTGTATCAAATTTATTACACATACATACATATCCTATATGCATATATATATATACGTACACATATACATATGCAAATATATGCATATATCTATCTACCTATATTATCACCACCGTTTTATCAAATTTCACGAGCTCCTGGGATTTGGTGATTTTTAGGAAATATTGGATACCAAGGTCAAGATGCAATATTTGGTGCAGTGTACGCGCACAAGGGTCGCACCAAAAAATTTAAGCGTCATGGTTTGCACGGGTTTGCACTGGATCAGCCTTCCATAAATGGAATTGGTCCAATCAATTGTTCAGAAAAAACAAGTTGTTTTGTAGCATATGTTCATGAAAAATGTTTGAAAATTGTGTACAAACATGTCTTTTTTGCCGAGCGAAGGTGCGATCTCCGACTGTTTCCAACCGTTTCCCCTTGGACACCTTTGCAACGCCGTTTTTATTTTACATAGATTATACATATATTATACATATTACATAATTATATATATTACATATATTTCACATTTATCTCACATTTATTTTACATATATTATACATATTTCACAATTATTTTACATATATTATACATATATGTTGCGCATATTAAACATATACTATACATATACTTCAGATATATAGAGAACAATTATACATGTGGATAATGATTCAAATGCTAGTGAGTAAATTCTGTGAGCATAATAAATAAATATATATATATATTATCCATAGTGCGAAAATTTACATATATCCAAGTGGATAATATATAGTGTGAAGACTAACATTTAATTAAATATGTGGTGAAAAATATACTATAGTTTTACAGGTGGATAATATATAGTCTAACTTAACAAAGATTTATATATTATTTGGATATGATTTAGTATAATGTAATGTCATATAAATATATATTTATTTATTGTCAGATAGTATAACATCATTTCATGTAAGATGACATGATACAATGTAATTCAATATAGGTTAATACAATATAATGGACAGAACATAGTATGATATTATATATTGTTTACAACTTGGTTTGTATAATATATGAAAATATCTGTATGACAATGTATATGTACATACATATATACATATTGATACTAGTAGTGTGTCTTATTTTGTAATTGTTACTGTATTATTCATTGTTGTTGTTGTTCTTGCTCTTGTTGTTGTTGTTGTTGTTGTTGTTGTTGCCTGTTGTCGTTGTTGTTGCCGTTGTTGTTGTCTTTAGTGATTAATAATCGATAATACGATGGATAATGATGGTCATGAATGACGTTTGTTAATGTTGATAAAGCGATGCTAAGGCACATATCGTGATGGTTTATAGCACCCCTTTATGGTAAAAGTTGGGGATGGTGGATCCCATTGCTTTACTAACGTTAGACCTTTTTAGTAGTTCAACATATCTATGATAAACTCTAGTTGTGTTAGTTGGAAATCAAGTTTGCTAACTATGAGGCACCAAATCCCTATTCTTACAAGTATTTATCTAGTTGATTCAATGGATAAGACTAGCTATCATTCTTGACACATCATTTTCTCCATTAAATCAAAGTCAATATCCCCCTCATGTAGATGGTTTTTCCCGTTTTAATAGCATTATTTACCGTGTTTCATAGTTACCAATAGGTACCAATGGTTACCAACTACAGGATTTCTTAACCATCAGTGTCACCTCACAAACCTCCGAGGTGTCTGTTCGCTTGGGTTTCAAAGAGCTGCTGGTGTGTGGCGACCTGGGTTGAAGGGTGAAGGGACTGATGGCTTAAAGGGCTTAAAGAAAATGAATATGGATAGTGTACCAGTATTTAAGCCATGGTTAACATCCCCATTGGATTTATTGGATTATTAATGGTTAAAACTAAAATATTATATATATATTGGTTGTTTTAGTGATTTTGTTTGATGGTATTGTTTTTTTTTGAATGGGATGATTTATGATGTTTCGGTGTTTTAATGGGATGATTATGAATTGTATGGGATGTTGGTGGGATTCTTGTGAAATCATTAAGGGATCCTTATTGGATGTCAATGGAAATCTGATATGGGAATATGATATGTTATTGGACTTTAATGGGAATATGATATGGAACATAGAATCAACTTCATTCATGCGATTTGGGACAATAGTCGATTGTAAATGGGGCTATAATACGGATATAATGAGGATGTAATGGGGATATGTGTAACAATTGGGCATATAAGAATTCTGGATATATGTGATATAAATGGGTCAGTTTCTGCCTGATATTGATGGAATGGGTTGATGGTTTGCCGTTTCTGCCATTTTTATGGGGCAGTGTAGACGATTTGCTGAGTATGAAGTCAACCCCGCAGTTCCAAGCACCATCCGACGTCGTACCTGCCAACATCCCGACATATGGAGGTTTCCATGGAGACACCTTAATAGCTGGATGGTTTAGAATGGCAAAACATATTAAACTGGATGATAACTAGGGGTGCCCGTATTTTAGGAAACTTCCATATTAAACCTACATATTTTAGAGGTACCCCTATTTTTGAGAACCAAAAACACTTCAAGGCAACAGAACGGACCCAAATCTTCATCCATCGGAAGGCATCTCCATGTAAAATCCAGGAAAGTCACTCGCAGCCCTGAAACTCAGAACTGGTTGATAGGTTCAAATATGTTCAAATGGTGTTGAATGATGTTTAATGATGTATTATACATGTTATATATAGATTCTCAACCCAAAATTTTAGGGTAAATTGAGTTGATGATCCCCAATGACCTTCACAAATATTTTTCAGGCCCTGAAGCAGTGACTCCCCAAGGCCCATCGATGTGAAACCTCCCAAGAACGGCTGGCGCATCCTTCACAAGGTCTCAGCGAATTTTTTCATCGCGACGTCAGTTGAAAACGCTGGTGATCCCATTATTTATAGCTGGTGACGGTGGTTTGGAACATGAATTTTGAATGACTTTCCATATATTGGGAATGTCATCATCCCAACTGACTTTCACTCCATCATTTTTCAGAGGGATAGGTATACCACCAACCAGATAGGGTTTCAACCATCCCAAATTGGTGGTGTAGGATTTCGCAACCATCGACAGTTCCATGCAATTGGACATCCTCCATAAATGATATAAATGGAGGTTTATGGGAACATCGAACTGCAGGATTTTCCATGTTTGACACTACTCTGGGTGACTCTGGCCGAGTTGTTTTCGCCACTAGGTTTTCGCATCAACTACATGACTGGGATGTTACTATGACCAATGGTTGGGTCATGGGCATGGCTCATGACAGTTTACCACATTGTCTATTGTCATTGCTAGATCTGTTTGGGATTTCTTATACGTTACCCCCTGGTAATTTAACAGTTTGCTATTGAAAAGTGCCATTTATAGTTGATTTATCCATTAAAAATGATGATTGTCCATAGTTATATTAGTTTACCAGAGGGTATCCAGAATGTTGAGATATCACCTGTCTTGAAGAAAAAACACAACGACGATGGCCACGGCTGAATATTTGAGACCCCTCCTGTTGGGTCTCATGGCAGTGGGTCAAAACCTTCACAGTACCATATTTGGAGGCATTTGGAGGGATGAACATCATTTTTAGCAGCTGTCAGCGTGAAACCACTTAGATCAGTGTATCCCATTGTAAGTGGTGTCGAAGTCATTTGGTTGGTGGTTTCAAACATGATTTTTTTTTTGCATAATATATGGGCTTATATGGGATAACCCTTCCCATTGACTTTCATATTTTTCAAGATGGTTAAAACCACCAACCAGTTGTTTAGAACCCATTAATCTAATCCATAGACGGCGCCAGGAGCTTCCCGGATGGTCTCCACCCAAACCCAGGGAGCGGCCCGCCATTACGGATGGTTCGATGGCCCGGTGTAACGTGGGTGAAACGTGGGGCCGTGGCAGAGGGAGTCTGCTTGCAACCAAAATGGTGGGATAAACCCAGAAAAATGGCTGATATAGCGAGTATATGTGAGTTTGTCCAGCAAGATATTTATGCCACCGGGTCAAAAACCGTACGTGTAGTCGTGCTCATTTCAGGAAGTTGGGGTGGGGGTGGGGTGGGGATAATAGCAACCGTGTCTATGGCTACGCTGCATGATCTTCACTTGCACTTCATGCTACGCTACTTGATTTTCACTTGCACTTTCATGATCTTCACTTGCACTTCATGCTACGCTGCTTGATTTTCACTTGCACTTTCATTCATGGGGTGGGGTGGGGTGGGGTGGGGATAATAGCAACCGTGTCTATGGCTACGCTACATGATCTTCACTTGCACTTCATGCTACGCTACTTGATTTTCACTTGCACCTTCATGATCTTCACTTGCACTTCATGCTACGCTACTTGATTTTCACTTGCACTTTCATTGATGGGGTGGGGTGGGGTGTGTTAGTTCTGATTCTCAC
>Ga0126342_10002014_pt1 | contig 30621 bp, 28 predicted proteins | sample Cyp1metagenome_FD_92528 | JGI IMG/M metagenome (GOLD analysis project Ga0126342, IMG submission 92528) | Coral microbial communities from Lord Howe Island, Old Settlement Bay, Australia - Cyphastrea 1 metagenome | ecosystem: Host-associated > Invertebrates > Cnidaria > Coral ...
ATTGTTTTTTAAAGGGGATCAATTAAAAGTCAAATTGGCCAAACTGAAATTTTCGGAAATTGGAGATGGATGCCTGTTTTTAGTATTAGGGGGACGTTTAGTATTAGGAGGAAGGGATTAATAACTGTTTTGACAAGTAATTATACACTATTTAAGACAAACCCATAAATTTGCAGTGATTCGGAGGGAGCGGTTTGGAGCTATGGGTAGATTAATTTCCTATGAACAATGGGGAGGCAGTTGGAGCTACGGATGGAGTTTCCCAGCCGTAGCTGGGAAAATCATCAAATTAAAAAAAAACAGGGGAATTTCCTGGCCATTTTTTTTATTTTTTTTGTTGTTGCCAATTTTAGCTGCGAAATGACCTGGGCAAACTATCATGACCTCACTTGGCGACTTCACCATGAAATTGGCTGATTTGAGGATTTTGACCTCTAGATCTGACTGAATCTGGATGAAAAAAAAGAAAGGACCTCACGTCGTGACGTGTCTGGAATGATGTTTAGGAAGGGAATCATACCTAAATGGCCTTATCTCATCTATTTTCAGGCTGTGAATGATTCTTATCCTTAAAATTTTTTATTACTAGATATTACTACTATAATTATCATTATTATTCAGCCAGATTGAATATGAATACATATACAGTAATGTTTTGCTCAGAAGATTCAAATTTTTCCCAGGAACTTGGCTCTGGCCGAGGCAATGTTGAGACGAGCACCTCCAAGTGGTTCAAGACACCATGGACCACTCTCAAGTCCCTTGGTGTTCCCAGGGTTTGGAAAGGAACACGGCTCAAAAATGGTGACGATCAATTTCTATCATGAGAATATCTCTATGCTAGAATGATGGTACCCCCAAACCATGGGTTTCAATACTAAAATGGTCTAATTTTGCATGATTTGAGGTACAGTATCCCTATTTATTTCAGGAAATGCCCATATGTATAGGATTATCATCTAAAGGTCGATGTGAGGAGTTCCGATTGCGTTCCGCCATGATAGCTCTTATTCCTCGTGAAAGTTCTTCCGAGCTCGCTCAAGTGCCGGTTTTATTCGAAAAGGATTTGCGAAAGCTAGATTTTACACATATGTATTAGGATATATATATATATGGTCCCGGCTGGCGGCCGGCAGCCCCCCCATGGTATCCCCCCATACCTGACCATGCTGCCCATGTACGACCATCATCGAACAACCGTCAAAATCTCATATGCCATACTTACATGCTGGCCTCCTGCCACCTATACACTAGCCACATGATACCTTCATGCAGGGTTCACTGCTTATGTGAACTGTCCATAGAGTACCTTTCTAGCAGCCATGTACTAGCTACTATCAAAATCTAATATGCTATACATACGTGCTAGCCACGTACTACCTACTGCATACACTATCTCCATGATACCTCTATAACACCCCACCCATCCCACAGAGGGAGCGTGGGGGCAAGCTACACCCTGCATCAATCTATTTACATTTTACAACCTATTACTGCCCATACAGAACCTTTACAGCAACCATATTATACTGTACCAGCAACTGTCAAGATCTCATATGCTATACATCCGTGCCAGCCACGTACTACGTGTGGACTACCTACATGATACCTGCAGGGTTACTACCAGTATGCCCATACAATCTATTTACAATTTGCTACTGCCCATAAGGTACCTTTATAGTAGCAATATACTAGCAACTGTCAAGATCTCCTATGCTATACATACGTGCTAGCCTTGTACTACCTATACTGTCTACATGATACCTCTATACCCACCCATCCCAAAGGGGGGCGGGGTGTGTAAACTATATCCTAAATAGAGCCGACATACAGAACATGACCATGACGTGGAGGGGGCGTTGCTGGCCTGGGCCAATATATATATATATATACACATATATGTAATGTAACGTAACGTAATTTCATGTAAATGCATGTGTGTATATATATATATATGTAACGTAACGTGATGTCATGTAAATGCATGTATATATATACATACATACATATATACATACATATGTATATATGTAATCTAAAGGAACCTATACGTTTTTTTTTTTCCGTGAGAGTTCACCCGCTTTTTTTTTTTACGCGGATGTCCCAGTAAGCCTTGCACATGTACGCCAGCAAACAAGCAACAACCTGTCGTGATAGGGGATTCTGTGATGCGACCTGCATGAGCCCTGTCTTCACAAGAGATTTTGGGTTGCCCCAAATGGGTCCCGCAAAAGATGAACTTGGGTTCAGCAAAGTTTCGCAAGTCTACTACATTTTCGGTCGATTTCCAGATTCACAGTTTTGATCCTCAACCATATATGTACTATATATATATACACATCCAACAAACAATGAATATATTTATGTACATATATATCTAATATATATATATATATATGATGTTGTTTCTTCTACTGTAATCCATTGAACGATCCCAATGTTCAACGGAAAAAAACATCTCCGTGGGATGTTGTCCAGCAGGCCATTGAGGGCCATGGTACATCCCAGATGCTCCACGGGTTGGGATAAAGATTGATTCAACCCAAAACGATACCCTGGCAATCACTTCCATGGAAAATCATGGAAAATCCCTCAGTTAGATCCACTTAGTTCCATGATTTGTCAATATTTTTTCATTTCGCCCATTGACTTCGGGGATTTCATAGCCATGGGCAGTCTGAGGCCTGATGTTGGCGCTTGGGCACCTTTTGGGACGAGAGCCAGACAAACTGCACCCTGGCCACGAACGCCAAAAGGGCGTTTCTTAAGTGGATCCCCAGTCGTTGGGTTGTAAGACCAACATGGTCATCCATGACTTGGATGTTACCCTCTGGTAAACATACAAAAAACTATGGAAAATCACCATTTTTAATGGGTAAATCCACTATTTCAATGGCCATTTTCAATAGCTATGTTGGTTTACCAGAGGGTAAACGGGTACCCCCCCCGTCAGGAAACCTTCACTGGTAGTTTTTGTCAGCCAAGGCCACACACTTTGTCAGTCCAGCCGCGCCTGGAGTGTCGAGCATGGGCGATCCACGCCTCTGGCTGCTGGGGCTTTCCATCGTTCTATGCACCGTGCTGTTGGCTGCACTGGGGGTGCTATTGACATTGGAGCTTTGGGGAGGTTTGAGGTTTGGGCCTGGTTGGGCCATGGAGTGAAGTTCCAATGTTGATGGATGTTGATGGAAGGTCATGGGCATCTCACAAGCAGAAATGGACCAGAAATGTGTCCAGAGCTTTGGTACCCTCAGAATTGGGAACATCGGCAAGATGCGTAGGGCAACCAGCCAGACATGACACAGAAGCAGAGACAGAATAGCCACATGTTCAACCTCCCAAAGTTAGATAGTTCGCGCCTAAAAACGACAACGCTTCTTTCTTTTGGTCTTGGGGTCATTAGCCCCAATGGCCTATAGGGTCCAACTGTTCTGCACTGATCGCCCGTAGGCCATTCTACATGTGGCGCGCGCTGCGATGGGGGCTGGAGGTGGGATCCCACCATGAACCTGGGAGTCCCAGACTTGATTTCGCGGGAAAATTTGTAGGAACCCGAACAAATTCAGCCAAAAACATCTCAAAAAAGTTTGGTTTTTGAAAACATGGGTTTCCTCTAAGAAAAGATAAAGTCAATCGGTGATGATTCCAGGAAGTGCCAAAACAAGTCCTGCTTTGCAAGAGCGATGATCGAGATTTGCAAACTGTGGTTATAGTTACGAGTTATGAACCCTTCTGCACTACGTCTTTGTTCCTTAGAGCAATGTTTTGGGTGGTGGAGTTTCCATTTGAGACGGATTCACTCCCATATTTGTAACACCACCTGTTTTTTTTTTTACAAAATCGACCAAAATCTTGATTTTTTCCCCAAACAGTGTGGCCACACTGAAGGGGTTCTTACGGTCAGGGTTAAGGCCGGGTGTTCATTCGAGGTGGTATCGATGTCCCCTGTCGTCGCGTACGGCATTTTCCCGGTAAATTTCTGCGCAAAATGGCTCTTGCAAAATATCCATGTGCATTTCGACTGGGCAGCTCGCACAAAACGGTGTCCGCAGAGGTGTCCCCGGCCATTTTTGCTGACAAAATCTCTCTTGTGAAATGTCCATGTGCATTTCCACTGCGCAGGCTCGCACAAAACGAGACATCTCATACAGAAATCTTGCCAAGAGGGAGCTTGTCAAGAGATCTTGCCAGGAGACCTCTTAGAGACATCTTGTCCAGAGGCCTTGCCAAGAGACCTCTTAAAGAGATCTGTGCAGAGAGAGCTCTTATAGAGCTCTTGTACACAGATCTTGCCAGGAGACCTCTTATGGAGATCTTGTACAGAGACCTGGTGAAGAGAGTAGAGGTCTTCCTCAGAGATCATTTATAGATAGCTTGAACAGAGATCTTAATTTGAGATCCCTTACGAAGATCTTCTGTGAAGATCTCCTATAGACACCTTGTACAGATAGCCTTACACAGGGATCTTGCACAGCAGCTTCTACAGAGAATCTCGAGGAGATCTTGCGCACGATCTTCTACAGAGATCTTCACGAAAAGAACTTGCGGAATCTGACCTGCTATCTCTTCTTTTCACTACTAGGGTCGTTCTGGTCCTGCTAGCCACTGATGATTTTCTGTCCTTTCCACCTTTCACTTTAGAATCCTAACTACACACTGTTTGGGGTCTCTTGTCGGGATAGTTTGTTTCTTTTTCTTTTCCCCATGGCCACCATTCCAAAATTTCCACTGCTTAGCGAGGCTTGAAAATTGTCCGCGGCGCGCCCGGCTCCACAGGACATTGGCATCACCATACTCTCTGTGGCCATTGCGGTTGTGGTCTGCACAGTGTGTTGCAATTCATCTCTGAACCAGGGCGACCTGACGCCCTGCGACCTGGCGGGGATAGGACCACTGGTTTGGTTGAGGAATTGGAGTTTGGTTGGGAGTAAAAGATAGATTGAACATATAGTACCCAAAAGATAGAACAGTAAAATATAGTAAAACCCGACTATATATATATGTACCATCTTTGCTGTTTCCCCGACAAAAACCGCATTTTTTTTATGCCAATTGCTGTACTTAGTGGTGAATACATCCCGATTCTGTCCTATCTTATGGCAGTCCAATTTACGGTGTGTCTCTCAAGTTGTGGATTGACAGGGATTCGCACATGTATGTATGCATATATATATATGTTATATATGTATAAGATATATTTGCACATACCTTACACTCCATGATTTTTAAAGAATACCTTGGCCTCCCCACGAAGCAAGGCATCAAGGCATGCTTCAAAACTTCGAATGAACCAGCAGGATTCAATAGGTAAATCGAACTGGTGGAAACTCCCAGCCATGTTTGTTTGCTAGAGGGTATGCCCAACGAATCATGTGCGGATATTTTATTGTTCATGATTCCTTGATTGCTATTCTATTTTTGATTACTGTAATCCCTATCATCATTATCATTAACATTACCAAACTAGTATCATCATATATTATTATGACTTTTGTTACTATTTTTGTCTTATCATTCTAATCCGAAAAAGTGAGTCATTACTGTTACTGTATCACTATCAGTAGCCCTGCAATAAGATTATACTAAAATTATCCAGATGGGATAAGATCATTATACTAAAATAAACCATAAAATCATCCAGATTGGATAATATCATCATTATACTAAAGTCATAGTATGTAACAAATTCTCCAGATTGTATAAGATCATTATACTACAATCATATAGCAAATTACCCATATTTTGGATACGGTTATTATACATCATTATACTACAATTATGTAACAAACTAATCACAGTTATCCATCTTGAATACGATCTCCCTTTTTTATCCCTTGTTAAACCTCACCAGGTTTGGAAGCCTCTGCCTCTTCTCCAACGTCTTCTTCGCGGCTTTGGTGCCCTTCTTCTGGATCCAGAGGAAAACCCTGGAGGTAGTGTGGATTGTAGCCTGGACAAGAAGCGGGGGACGAAGAATTGGTCCAGATATTGCGGGAAAAAAGTGATATGCACATGTATATACATATCTGTTACACACACATGTACACATATAATTATACGTGTATGTATATATATATACACATACATATCTGTCGCATACATCATATATATATAAATACACATATACATATGTGTTATATGATATGTATCTTGGAATTATATCATCTGATGCCGGAATTTCAAACGGGTCCGTGAGGCCACGGTTGTGGATGCAGAAAATCTTTTTTTTTGAGCCAACCAGCACTGGGTAGTCTGGATAGAGTCTAGATATGGATTTGTCTGAAAATGGGTATCGCTCTAAATGGCGATTTTAATAGGGAAAATGATTCTAATCGAATAGATTTGGGGGTACACTATTTTCAGACAGACCCAATTTTCAGCATTGGGGGGATATTTGGGTATGGGTCAAAATGATCACAACCCCACGATAGATGGTTTGAGATATTGGAAACAATGCAGTAGCCTTTGATGGAGGACGGACCCACTACAATGGGTCCCTGGAAACTACGGTCATTTCTAATTCCGTTCAATTTTAAAGCTCCACTAAAGTGAACCACCTTTTCGTGGGTTTACTTGCCCAAGTTCGAACTCATACTAGACCTTGAAGAATCTCTGCAGCTTTGGGCTTTTCCAACAAGTTCAGCCACGGAACTGTTCAAAGTAGCAGGATTCCTGCAATGGATCCCACACTTATCATTGGGCTGTGCTTGCTGGGTGTCCTCTCTTTGCTGGCGGTTTTTTCAAAAGCTACTTGACACTGAAAACAACGGCGTCTCCGGGACCGATGTGTAGTTCCTGCGGAATGGGAATGCTTGAGTGGTGGAACCAGTCTGCAACATCAAGAGGCAAAGAAGTGCAGTTTCAAATCCATTGGGTGGAGCGCCCCTGTGAAAAATGATTCTCATCACCATGGCCAGTCGCCAGACTCAAGAACGCCAGCTGCGTGCAAAAAGATCGGTTTTGGACCTGGTGTCGGGTGGTGGTCAAGAGATTTGGTACATGTGCACAATCACCTCTCTTACAAATGGAAGGGTTCAGCGAGGTAAAGCTTGTTCTTTGCTGAATGTCGCTACTTTGAGTGATTGTGAATAGATATATGGATGTACAATGATATACACTACCTCCGTTACCTATCTACCTATGCACAACTCTCTCTCTCTCTCTATCTATCTATCTATATATATATATATAGATACATATACAGTATATGTATACAACATACGGATCCTGAGATCCTATGATATTGCATATACATGTAATTATCCATGTGCATGTACACACACACACACATCTATTTCTTTGTCGGTAAATCGGTCAGAGACAGCCTTCGGTCATGGCGTGCCGAGGCCATGGTGACGATGGCCTCCACCATTTACCACGGCTTCCAGCTGCATCCCGTCCACGGTCCGTTGAACCACACCACGCGATGCGCGTGTGTCACATGGCTGGGGCGCAACTGTGATGTCCCATGAATGGTGATAGTTGGGACAAGGGTGATATAGCCAGCATTTTTATGGGACTACTGGGATTTACGCAGTAAGTATTGGTCTAATCCCATCCAAAATGGGCGTTGAGCCGTAAACCAAAGTTTTGTTTGGGGAGTATTCAGTATTCAGGGAAGGGAATTACTCTAAACATCTAAGTGGGTGAATTACAATGTCCTCACTGAGACGTGACTGGAATGTCATATGGAAATTACAATCCGAGCTGAGTACTTGCAGTTGTGGTTGGAAGGGTCATGAAGAATAAGGAATATAATATGACTATATATATATAATGACTATATAATGAATATAATGATGAGTGTCAGTTGCAAATGCACAGTATCCGGGCGCAACGGATTGCAAATGGTACTGGTCACAAGGAATATTTAATGTCATATATACGTATATACATGCATATACAGTTTTAACACATCTAACAACCATTTGCCAACTCCTGTGATTGTCCAAGGAACACAACTGATACTTACCTCAGGGGGTCCAATTCAATACCCACTGTCATCATACGTCCTACAACGATTATCCAGCTCAATGTGGAAATATGTGGATCCATTTGTTCAAAGACAAAAGCTGGGGCCTTGGAAGACCAATGCAGGACTCTGCGAAGGTTGGTTTGGCCGAGCTCTTAAATCTATTGCAACGCGGTAGATTAACGTCTTCAACGCTGGGTCAATTGGAGACCAACCTGCTGCCGCGTGGGCTCTTCTAAGGCTGGAGATGTACTGCTCTCGGTGTCTTTTGGGCTCTACTTGGCCTATCGTTGCTCGGTTCAGACCGGCGACGTCTCTGACACTTCGGTCTCCCTAGGTGCGTTGGTGGTACACCAAGAGAACCTATGGGTACAGCAAATCATTTGCATATTTTAGCCTCTAAAAAGTGGGTTTGTAGACAGACAAGGTACCCCCTAAATCATGACTTGAATGGTTTCTCATCATTCGTATTCAAATAGCAAACCCAGCTCATGTGGTTGGTGAAATAGATCTGCTTTGCATCACATTCTACGGCACTTCACAGCCCACAAAACATCTGGGTATCTCCCATGACTTGAGGCTACAAAGGACGCAAGAAGGCAGCTCCTGTTGCAGCTATTGCATTGCTGTGCTTCGTGGTTCCATCCCTGTTGCACCTCGGTGTGTTTTTGGAGCTGTGAGATTCATGAGGTTTCTGATTTGAAGTTTGGGAACAGGGTCTGACATATTTGTTGACAACTAAAAATGGGAGTTTCGCTAAATATATGGCCATATCGGCAATTCCTGGTTGTTGGTTACAGCATGTAAAACAAATCCCTCGGATGAGGCCGGAGGCCCAATTGACACCGAAACTCCGGGAGACAGCTGGCTCGACCACAGAGTGAAATATTCCAACTTCGACAGCTGGTTGGTGGTGACTGGAACCATGGAATTTTATGACTTTCCATATATTGGGAATAATGATCCGAATCCCAACTGACGAAGTCATATTTTTCAGAGGGGTTGAAACTAAACCACCAACCAGCTAGTGGTTTCAGCATGCCTTTGCCAGAGATCTTTTCTTTTCAATCTTTTCCTGGCAAGGTGAAAACAACTGACCCCAATCAAAAATACACAGCCGACCCGGGGACCGACCCAGGGACTTCAGCCTCCCGTGACTCGCCTTTTTGAAGCCCACGAACTTAGCAAACCTTTTGGGCATCGCCATCGCCATCATTTTCTGAAAAAACAGTCATCAAACTAACAAGTTGTCAAATTCCATAATTTACCACATCATCATTTTCTGAAGTAAGAAGCCATCAAATTAACATCAATTAACATCACATATTGCCCATAAATTAGTTATATCTCCCATTAATAAGTTGTTATATTCTCCACACTTGTTATACTCCCCATTAACATTCACTATAATTAGTTATATTCCCATCAATTCCCCACAAATTAGTTACACTCCCCATTTCCAAACCACCACTTTAACATCAAATTAACCGCAATTAGTTATATTTCCCACATATTCACTATAGATTCCCCATCAATTCACTATAGTTCCCCATTCCCAATTAACTATAATTCCCCATCAGTTCACTATAATTAGTTTTTCCCCCATAAATTCACTATATTAGTTGTATTCACCATTAACAAACCATCAAATTGACATCAAATTAACCACAATTAGTTATATATATTCCCCATATATTCACTGTATATTCCCCATCAATTCACCATTTTCAGTCAACTATAATTTCCCATAAATTAGTTCTATTCCCCATTCGTAATTGTTATATTCCCCATCAATTCACCATAAATTAGTTATATTCCCCATTAACAAACCATAAATTCACCATAATTAGTTATATTCTCCACATCTATTCCAGTAATACACCATCAAATTAATATCAAATGAACCACAATGAGTCATATTCCCCATATATCCACTATATATATATATGTCCCATCAATTCACCCTAAACTATAGTAACAGTTACGGCAGCCAAGGCCCACCGGGCAACTCGCGGAGGTCGCCTATTCGCTGCTCCATTCGGCCTGGCACGCCCTGGCGGCGGCTGTATCTTGGGGCATCCGTTGTTCCCTTAGAAATGAGGAACTACAAAGTGCTAAGTCTGCTAAGTTAAGACACCAAAATTGGTAAGAACTTGTGATTTTAGCTGTTTTTTTTTTCCCCTTTTTTTTTGCCCGATTTTTGGTGTGTGATTGTTTGGGTTTAGGATCTACAATGACATCGCGGCATAATGGGATCTATGGGATCTGATGTTTTACTTTTTCACAACGGTGTTTTCGTTCTGGCCAGAAAAAAATTGGTTCATTGCTTGATTAGACCAACGATGATGAGGATTTGGCCAAGCTTGGGATGCCCAGAGGTTAGGAGGGAGCTAAGGAGCTAAGGAGCTACGTTTCCCAACGATATGATCGTTTAAGATATATAGTGTAAGAACGCAAATTTAGGATTGTCACCAACAACTGGGGATTCTGGCCAACATTTTTTTCCAGCAAAATCACCGAGTTTTTTTCTTTCCAAGTGACACAGATGACGGGTTAGTAACTGGGTTGAGCTTTGAAGCACCTTTTACATTTGGGATTATTTCACATCCAAATATGGATCTATTTATGTAAATGATGATTGTTTGACCCAACTGTGAGGGGAATCATCCATTAATGGGCCATGGCTTCCGTAGCTATGTTGACGCGCTCCCCCTGCCGCTGGGGTTGGCGGATACACACTGACGGTGTAGGAATGAGTTTACAATTATTTGCATGAGTTCTCTAGTATACCTTTCCAAACCATTGTATGGGAACAAATATACCACTTGACATCTCCATTCTTAAGTAACCAACATGTGAGGTTCAGGAAAGCGCAGATGTTCATCCACTTTTAGGGTATGGCCCTGAGAACCAACCTTGAACCCCACGAAATAAGCTTCGGAAGATGGGTTTTCCTCCAGAAATGGTCAGGTTGGGGTTAGTAACTTGCAACTGGGCTGAACATGACTGGGGTGTCTAATCCACAAGGGTCCAAACAACTGGACCCAGGCAGCTTACTTGACTTGTTCCGGCTCCAGCATGTCTTCTGCTCGGAGAGGAGGCGGGCTGCAGAGACGGAGGGAAAACATGAGAAGATCAGCAGCAAAAATTAGGTCTGATACATGGAAATGGTGGATTTAACCACCAAAAAATGGTATTGTGGGAGTAAGCTGGGAAATCTCTCTCTCTCTCTACATAAATATGATATATATATATATGTATATATGTGTATGTGTATATATATATATATACATATTATGTAACCAAAAGGAATTTTTGGTTTGTCTGAAAATGGTGTATACCCCCATTTATGTCAGTTTCAGCAGGTAAACTCTGGCCTGATTACCCAGTCAACTTAGGGTTCTCACTTTGGTCTTGACCCAGGCGCATGTGGATAACGAACACTTCCAGGGTGTTTCATGAGCTGTTTTTTTGGTTTTATCCCTCTTACTATCATGATCTATGACTATCATTATTATGATCTCTGAATTGTTAATGTTATTGTTATAACAGTTTTATATTGTCTTTGTTACAGTATTGGACGATCATCATCATCATCATCATCATGATGATGACATGATCATCATCATGATGATCATGATCATGATCATCATTATTATTATTATTATCACATATGATCACTATTAGTGTTGTTTGTGGCTGACATTCCCCTGGGAAGAGCTTGGACGAATTTCGGACATGATTTTCCCTGCTAGGACCTGGCCTGGTGTGGATCTCAGGAACGGGTGGATCCCAATGGAACGTCCATAAAATGGTGGTAAATAAACAGTTGGACCCTGAAAATAACCAATTGTTAATGGACACTAGTCTTCCAACCCCGACAACTGCCAGGGCCTATGTTAATTTACCAGAGGGTATTTTTTTGGGACACCAGGAAATCCAAGACTTTTTGTTGGGATATGAAATGGAATGTATGGAAATTCGAGATTAATAATGGACACAATGGATATTCATGAGTATTATTTGATTTTTCTAACCATGCCCACTCATAATTTGCCTATGGAAAGTTCTGTGATCTATACTTCAAAACGGTGATTTTTCGACAACTACTGTACAGTATGTCAAATGTGACCAGCATGGTATTTATGATGTATTAATGTGTATTAACTATCCATGATATATGGACATCATGGAAACTTATTGGGGCATAATTGGTATATATAAGCAACCATTTGATATATGTTTTTTGTCCTAAAGTGGAGGACCTCCCCTGAAATTAAGGCAAATTGAATGTGGAAGATGATCAACCGTGGGATTTTGGGGGACAATTTGGCATCGCGACCTCACTGATCGACCGAAGCCCAGGACCTCTTCTGCCAGTTTGGATCAGGGAATCATCAATCCAGTAGGAGGCGTTGAGCTGAACTATGGGTATCTATAGTCACTATAGTCCTATTGAATGGGGAGCCAACCAGTTGGAGCTACGTTAATTGAGTTTCCCAACCACGGCCGATAGTCATCCTGGAATGGCAATCTTTCATCAGATTCCTTGGCCATGACCAACGCCCAATGACCAATGACCAAGGCCAAAGTTGGCGTGCTTCTAATGAACAAAGCGGCCCATACGCGGCTGCCCATTCGCTGAGCTATTCGCTTGAAGCGGTGCCCCGCCAGCCGTGAAAATTGTGCAGCTGAAATGGGCCGTTTCAATGGAAGTCAGATCGTTTCTCTGAGCAATATGTCTTTGAAGTGTTACGCTCTTGGGAAGTTTGAGGTCGACTGGGAGGGTGTCAATGGGGAATATCACCTGGGCTATCAGCATAGCAATGGGATTTCAGCAGCCCCGACGCTTTCAGACCTACCAAATTATTGTTCCAAGTTGGATACTGCCATTTTTCTTCTGGGAATCCAAATTCCAAAGGAATCGAATAAAAACTTCTGATCCATACCTAACTCAGCATCAACTACAGTCATTGCATGGCCCTTTGCCATCTCGAAAGGCATATGGCTTGGTTAAGTTAAACGGTGTGAGCCCTGAATCTGTATGGTGTGTTGTAGGGTTTTGCGCACAACCACTTTCACCAACCATCAGTGATAAACTCCATAAACCCATATCAACCCATTGTTGTTGGTGAACATCCCGAGAGCGGATCGAGACAGCACAGTGGACTGCATACAGCTGAACTGGGTGCTGTCGTCATGGCATCTGGATCGGGCCCATCTATCTATTTGTGAATAATATATGTACTAGTACTGTATATATTATAGATGTACTAGATTTGAATGGGACCATGTCAGAAAAGGTACGAGTTGATTGTTGATTTCAAGCTCTACAAGGGAAGATGAGCTGTGGTTTTTGGGTGAAGTTGCGTTTCCATTGGAATTTAGGCTTAAGTGTACATATAATATCATATAATTATGTAGCAAATCTGAGGATAGTCACCAACAACAACGAAACTTGGAGCACTGAGTCGTCCTTTCGAACACTGGTGTAGGGTTTGCCTGATAAATTAGGGGAACATCTCTAGATCCACTGGCTTTTAGCATCATTTTCCCATTAAACAGCCCATTTGGGTGATATATATATATATATATCGTATATATATATATATATATGTGTATGTATGCATATATATAATATATCCATATCCATACGTGCATACATACATACATACATACGTACGTACGTACGTACGTACGTACGTACATACATACATACATACATATGTATAATATGTATCATATGTATACAATATGTATACAATATGTATACAATATGTATACAGTATGTATACAATATGTATACAATGTGCATACAATATGTATACAATATGTATACAATATGTATACATATTTTTGGGATCATCTAAGGATTTTGCTTGCAACCTGATGCTCCGATGTGTGCCATGTCCGCATCCAGCACCCACTTATGTCGCGTGCTCACGGATGTCCGATGTGGACCGTCCACTCCTGGTTCATGGTGCCAGCAACGAGGGCTAAACCCATGATTTGCAAAGGGTTTGGGACAAACCTTTGGCCATGGCGCCCAGTTGTGAACAGGACCAAACGGAAATCCCAAAGACCTTCTGTGAACCAGGGGGTGGTGCACAGAATCTGTGACGCTCTATTGCTTTTGGTAGCAATTCCCAGTCCCAACAGTTCCTGGCTCTTGCGAAAGGGCGGAGGGGTGGAGCTCAAAGCCTCCCAGCACTTGGCTGTTGGAAGTGGAAAGTGACGCCTCTGGTGATGCACTTCTGCTTCACAACTGGATTTTGGCACTTCTGGGTATGGATTGATGATGATTGATGGATCCCCCAGGAAGTTTGATGCATCTCTTGGGGATCCACATTGCTGGTACCAGGATTATCATGAACACAGAGACAGTCATCTTGATGGGATCCACATGATATTGCATATGAACCATATCGGTTTGTCATAGGGATCCAAATTTGATGATTCATCAACCTTTTCCCGTTTGAATGGCAATTTAGAAGGTAGACTCGGTAGACCATATAATTAAAATACTACCACATTTTCGCTACGTTTTGATCATTCACCCATTTCTTCTGATGGGTCTTCAAGGTTTCTCTCTTCAAGTGCCTTGACATTCAAAGTAAACCTGCCGTGTGCTGGGCGCGAATGGAAGTTGTGCCCTTTGGCACGACGCAGAAATCAGCAAATCCTTTCCGGTAGCTGTGCAGCCCCACACCGCAAGGTGAATATTTGTGCAGGATCATTTGTGAATGTGATAGCATGCTTGTGGTATTTTCATTTTGCTTTCATGTGTTGCGTGTAGGAAAGTCCTGAGCAAACCAGTATCTCAATGCTTGGACCAGTCCAAACGTCAAGAAAGACAACTCTTTTGGACGTTCCTTTGTCATCATTATTTTGCAACGTTAATCTTCCAAGCCTCCAAAATGGCGCGCGCGCGGGCATTCTGCTATGACAATCTTGTGAAATTCGAATATTTTGGTAGGATATTTTCGGGCTTCAAATCAGAGGTCAAATGTGCTCCTATTTTAGCAGAAATTGCAGGAAGACTACGCTTGCTCCGGAATCTGATTTCCCCTATATAGCAAATCCAATGCCATTGCCAGTTTTCATGCAGAATTCCAACCTTTTAGTTTGTCTAGAGTTTCCTTCGTTGCCAGACAATATTTATATAATACATGCGATGATCACGATGTATTTAATTGTATTCATACGACTACACTGTATATATATTTATATATATATATACATACACATATAATTGCGTATAGAACGCTGGTGAAATTCTAGGTTCATATTGATTTTAAAACATATGTGTGAGATTGTGTGAGCAGACGATATCTCCCACAGGGCATCAAGGTAAACTTGGAAGCCAAATGAAATAGGTGGGGGTGCTGATACCTCACCACCCGTGCTGTTGCGGCCCGGTTTTTCCATGGTGAGTCCAATCCCTGACAATTGGTGCAACGGAAACTAACAATTGGAAAATTGTGTTTTTATATTGTTAGGTATTTTTCCCCAATCATTCACGATGTTAACATACTTTTTCTAGTGTTTGCAATATTTCCCAATACGGTGTTGGCACAAAAGGGTCCTAATATTTTCCGATATTTTTCAGGGATAAACCTTGATTCGAGTCGCTTCGCGCACACTTAGGGAACAGGAAAGAAGCGAGCCTACTTGGCCCAACCAAAAGCCGACCGGGGTCAAACTTGGCCGTCCTTGGCCTTAAGTTGGGTTGAACAGGAGCCCAACTTGGGCCTAACTTGCGCCGAACTCGGGCCAGTTGGCCCCAAGTTGAGCCCAACTGGGGTCCAACATGGCGCAACCTGGGCACGTTTGGACGCAAGTTGGGCTCAACATGCGCAACTTGGTCCCGTGTGTGGGGGCATCTGGCGACCAAGTTGGGCCCAAGGCAGGCCCAATGTGCATGGCCTTGCACGAACCCGTTAAAGAAACGTTGGAAGTAGCGGTAAAATGCAGGTTTCAAGCATGTTGCATTGAGCCCGCAAAATGGGTCCCAACTTGGGCCCACGTTGTGCTATCTCGGACCCAGCTGGAGCCCAAGTTGGAGCCGCTGGGTGAGATTGGGCGTAAGTTGCGACTTAGGGCTAAGTTGCGGCATGTTGGGGGCAAGTTTGAGCCAAGTGGGTCCAAGTTGGGTCGCATCTTGGCCAAAGTTGACCCCAAGTGGAGCCGACGTTGCTGCCATGTTGGATCAAAACGGCGCATTTGGCCGATGATGGGCCAATCTGCAAAATGTGCAAATTACCACAGTACCCCCGCTGAAGCTGTACCAGACTGACAGATCGGCCCATTCGTCTCATCGGTTCCTAAATTATCACGCCTCGGCACCTTCCGCGCGGGCGGATTTTTGTTGATCAAAGAGTAATTAGTTGCCTCCCCCCACAAGTTGACATGTATCGAGGGGATGTTAGGAACTTGGGACCCTGTACAATGGTGACCTTGCCATATAATTGTACTGTAGTGATCATCCCACTTATGCGCAATGATCACCCATTTGTAGATGGTGATCACGCCATGTGTGACATGTCTATATATATACACACACACATGGCAGCTTGGCTGCTTCGAATTCCAGGTTATCCACCACTGCTTGTGACCTTTGGAGTTCCAACCCAGCATTTGGACCACACCATGTGGAACGCCGGGGCCAAGCAGTCTCGCCAATCAAGATGCCAATTTTATGTTGGACAACGGCTGCTGTGACAACCACACAGCTGTGCTGCATTGTGCTGCTTCAACAGTCGCCGTTCTGACTGTCACGGCGGCAGCAGCAGTTACAGCAACAGTTCCCAATTCATGGCCAAGGTAGCCAGATGAGGAACAACCAAGATGACGGGTTATTGGCTACGCAGATTTACTCGTCCATATCAGCTGAGGGATATCCATTGGTGAATAGGTTGAGAGCCGTAGAAGGAATGCCAAGAGGGGGATCTGGTCCACGAAGGCCACTACAGCTTTTTTGGCGCGCAACAACAGTCCGTGATGAAAATATCAAAATTTATCAAGAACGTGTCTTCATGATATCTGTCACTAACTGTCGCTAGTTTATGGTGTTCAAAATATTTGTCATTAAGTCGCTCGAGATGCAAAGTCTTCCTGTCTTCGTCCCCCGAAACAAGGGTTGCCCGTAACCACTGAAAAAGAGAAACTGCTAACACTCAGGCAAAATGGATGAACATGGTCCGTTTAGTTTGAGGATTTACCTATCAAAAATGGCGATTTTCCATAGCTATTGTTAAATTACCAGTGACTCTAATATGCATTGGTTACTCAGGGTCAAAGTTGTTCACCCTCAAATCCCCGAGATGAAATATCACTTTTTTATTGATGAAATCAAACTCGTGATCTTGGTGGGTTAAAACAAAGAGATGTCTGATATGTGTTATAGTCTGAAATAAGTCCGAGTTGACCAGAGGAACTCGAATTGCAACGCAGTGGTCGATTTGTACTACTGTACATGCGGTTCTAAGTGTATATATGATCATACTATGTCACATGATATATTATGCCATATATCTATACATATGTTGCACATATGCACACAGTTGCGCACACCAAATTATTGTATAATATCATTTTGTATGTTCTTGTGTGTTATGATTTTGGTAAATTACGTTATTTTATTCTATTCTATTCAGTTCCTTTCTATTATATACGCATTTATATATATATATATGGCATTATATGTCGGTAAAACGAGAAACATCGGAACAAACGAAATCCCCCTGGGGTCCAAACGGTGTTACGGGAACTGCTCTGTCAGCGCCACTGAGAGCTGGTTCAGCCAACGATGGAAAGAAAAGAGATGAAAAGGTACGGTGACATCACGGAACATTGGCGCAGGGGCCAAGTGATGTTAGTTGGAATTTGTATTTTGGTGAAGTCCTATCTCTGGGATGGCTGGCCAAGTGATATTTGAACTGGTTGGATTTTTGTTTTAACTCATCTCCACATTTGCTGGATTTTTGTTGGCCCCGAAAAAGTCCAATGTTGTGGTCGTTTGGGGCGCCAACATCTATTGCACTGACATCTCATGATGCATGGAACCTGCCAACTTTAGCTATGAAGAACATTTAGGTAAGGGTCAAGGTTGAAGACCAACGCCCCGATGGACTAAGAAACGTAGCGACAGGACCCCCCAAAATCTGGCATTCTGTGTGGACGAGTTTGATATTTGATAAGCACGCCATCCCAGTCTTGGGCTCATCATATCCTCATGGAGAATCATCCCATGCATCGCAACTGCTTAATGACCCTGGTTATAAGTTATCAATCCCCATTTCCCGGATTTTCCCGGGGTGATCTCTCAAAAACGGAGGTTTCCTGAAATGGGGGTACCCCTAAATATCCCTAAATCCTCACAATTTTCAGATTTTCATAGGATTTTCCATGATTCCATGAAATTTTCATAGGATTTTCCATGATTCCATGATATATAAACCATCCATTTTATGGTTCCCCCATGGAAAGCTCCCACCATAAGTGGCTGAAACCCAGTTCCTCCAGGTTAGGATGGCGCTGGACCGTCGCAACTATCGGCAGCTTGTGGACACCACTGTGGAAATTGCCAACAAGGTCCACGCCATCTGGAGATGAATTGCCAGCTACAAACCACTAGAAACCACTACAAACATGGGGATTGAAGCAAGAACTTGATGAGAATTCATAGTTGATTTATGATAGCTAAGTGGGTTTATAACTAACATAACAATTGGGTTTACCCTCTGGTGAACTAACAAAAAACGATGGAAAGATCCACCATGCTATTCATGGGAAAATCCACTATTTCGACTGGGCCATTTTCCATTGCAAACTGTTAGTTCACCAGAGGGTAAACCCCCATTTAGAGGGGATTTCCCAGCGCCAAAGTTTGTTTGGTTGATTAGTTTGATTGCAGCTTTTCAGCCCACACTTGATCAATTTTGGACTTTTTGAACCGCAAAAGGTGGAGATTTTGACCGAAAGCCCACAGAAAATGGGAACTGAAACCCACAAGAGACATGGGGTGTAGGCGGTTTAACCCCAATAACCAGGCATTTTATCCCAAAAACACCGGAATATCAGCACTAAATTTGGGCTTCAGAACATCAATGGCGGATATGATCAACAGAATTGAGATTCTCACCAACAAAAACCGCAAAAACTGGGGGAAATCCCCTGATGCCCGCAGTGCCTGCAGAGACCACTACCGGATTGGTTACCCTCCGGTAGTGAAACATGGCGTGCTGGACAATCCACATCAATTCACCATTTATACATCAATTTCCCATTGAAACACCCAGAAAACAAGGGATTTTTCAGCCACGTTTGACTACGGGTATGATCTATTCTGGCCTGTCTCAATTTGGCTCAAAATTCCGCTGTTTTCTCTTGAAGCGTGTGTACATCAAGCTGGGGGGATTCCCAAAAATCAATCAAACCACACAGATTTCATACTTGAGCGGTTTTAGGGATACTGAAGCCAATGGATTGCTGTGAAAATTCAAAGGAAGCCGTGCTTGTCACTTTTTATATCTTTTTATCATCAAAGCCAGCATTTGGGTTTCGTCAAACTTCCTTCAAGCCAATCCATTGCTAAAGATGAGCAAGTTTCGTAAGGTTTTCGGCCTAGAACCCCAAACAACCAGACATATGGGTTTTCCAAGACATGTTTTATATACTACTAGGGAATCTTCACAACCAAACTGAAACAAGCATGTATTTCTGTTTGGGGGGGTTCCATATGTAAATCATCTCTTAAATCCATCCATACCTTACTGTAATTAATTTTCATAATCTCCATCAAAAGTCGTGAGTTTAATCCGAATTTTCATGGTTGGTGAAATCTTACCTTTGTTGTCTAATCCCAATCTTCATAGTTTAACCTCAACTGTTGGTAATTCCAATTTTCGTGGTTGGTTAAACCTCAACTGTCGGGGGTGACATCATATTTGCCAATGTTGCTTGGCAAAAAGATCTTCGATTCAGGTGGGCGGAGCTGATATCATTGGACGAATCGTTGAGGCGAGGGGATGGAACCCCACCGCCCAAAACATCTTGGGGTTGGGTTGAATGTGGTTGAATTCATGGAACCAATATGGAACCCACCTGGGTTTGAATCGGCGAACCAGACTTGGTAGAATAGTTCTTCTAGAACAAGGCAAAATGATGGTATACGTGGTTGATATAAGACTAGGGCCTAGAGTCCATTTTTTAGTGGGCAGAATTCGCAGTTTTGGGTACAGGAGACAAATGCGACTAGTAGCCAAGGTTAAACGACCCTAAGGGCCAAACTACAGAAATGCGGAGACATGGAAAGTGTGATGGTCTCAACACAGAGATGGTTTATGCAAAATCGCCAGATCAGGCAGAATCCCCAGATTTGCCCGGTCTCAGTGGAAGATGCCTCAGCCAGGATTTGAAAGATGCCTCTGAGCCCTATAGAAAGATGGTGATGGAAACCATCGACAAGGCGCGGGTTACTTTTGGAGGATCCCCCGGCATTTCCGGAGATCCTCCGTGGATCTCCGTGGCATTTTTAATGCCCACAAAAGAAGGTTAAAGCAGCCTTGGTTAAAGATATTTAGATAGGATGATAGGATATGAAAAACATGTGGTTTTCCTGAACATGACAATTTTTCTGGTAGACCTTACATCTCTATGTCATTTTCCTTCCATGTAGCGATGTTTCCTCTGAGACGCAGTCGCCAAGGTCATTGGCAACTTGGGTGTGGCGGATATCGACTCCCGGCTGGAGGAGCCTCGGGTGTTTTGATTGACAGTCAGGTTTTCTTCGGCCTATACCTGGCTGAATAGAATCGAATAATGTGGGTAAAACAATGCCATAAACCACCCATTTGGGAATGGTGTATACCACCTATTTAATTATATATGGTGATTTGGCGGATGGTAAATTATTGTTTTATCCGCATTACTCAATACTTGTTGTTTCCTTTTTTGTCGGATTTGTGTTTTTGTAGGTTCGGGTTCTCCGAGTTTTTTGGAAACATGAGGGGTTGGCTCTCCACTAACTGACTTCTATTGGGGTCACATGGATGATATGGATGTTTTGGAGCTGCTGTACCCTGACCCTTTCAGGGAAAGCTTCAAAAACTGCTGGGTTTTATTACTTGATGATTATCAACACATTATGGTCTTTTTTGGGAATATTCTCCGGCAATCAAACATGGCAATGAATGTTCCCCCCATCTCTAGATGATATTCCCATTAACATTTAACATCTCCATGTATAGGGGATTTTTTTCAGTATATACTACAGTACCATGTTTGATTGCTAAAGGGTAGGCTGTTTAATCTGCCTAACGACTATCTTTACCTTGAAGCTAGCCTGGGGCTGACAACCTTCTCAACACACCACCAAGGACTGGAAGGGTGGTTTGAAACACGTGGATGGTTGCCACTACTATCCACCGGATCCACCGGTAACCACTCACAGATTGATTCGGGGGTACGATGTTACTATCCTGCTTACTACAGAACTTTTTGTGTTTCCCTAAGAAACCAGCCCGCGGTGAATGAAGAAATCGGAGTTGACATTCATTGCCATATATAAATAGATAGAATGTTGTAAGTATTATAGAGCTCAAGCATTAGAACATCCCCATCACTTTCCCTGTGCCCAAAAAGACGAATCGTTCATCACACCAGGAGCAAATCATTGACGGCATTGTCTACGCCTTCCAGGAGGGCACTGGTCTTCCACAGATCTTGAAAGTAAAGTCCATGAAAGTCCTATTTTTTTTGGGTACACTGTGGTATACCGCCAGTGTTGATGTATCACTTGGCATCATGATGGTATACATATGTCCATTTTTGGGCTATACTATTTTTTTTAGTAAACATCACTTGGCATTGTTGATGTTTTGGCCCATGTCTTGGGGGCCCATGATCACCGCATACCGCCGGGTTCGAGGCTCAAGTCAACGATGGTGAAACATGGAATCTGCAGCACAAATGTTTGGGTTTGTCCAACAATGGGTGGAAAATGGCCATTTCATTAAGGAACATGACGATTTGGTATATGTACATACATATATATATATGTATATATATATATAGATAGTTACAATAAGTGAATCATCTCCAAACCCAGGTCGAAACTCTAGGTCAAGCAACCGAATCAACCAGCACATTCCGAACTGACCACTGCCATAGAACAGCTACCTTTCAAGGAATTTCAAGGCAAAGGACTCACCTCCCGGCCATGGTGCTGGGTGTCCGCGTTCATGGCCCAGACGTGGTGGATGTAGAGGTGAAACTGGATGAGACCTTTCGATCCGTCCCCGTGCCGGAGAAGCTGGGGATCCCAGTGCTCTACAAGACGCAGTCCGGTACCGGAGGCGCTGCGATCATCTGCGATCTGAAAATTGAGATGCATCAGATGCCAATAGGAACACATGGAACACACTCGATCTTTCATTTTGTTGTACTTCTCAAGCGAATCTCAAAACACTGCAATTTGCTTCGCCGCCCGGCTCCGTTGTTGGGATTCGCAGAGTTAAAATCAGATTCTTTATATATATATTATATAGTCACATCTTGTCAGCAGGGTTTAATGATTCCCCTTGTTTTAGCTGTTAACTCCACATTTTCAATGCGCAGATCCCCCACTGTTTTTGGGATATATATATATATAAGCATATATATTCCTCAGACTTTGTTGGCTGTGGTTTTCAAATAACTCATTTGTTTGTGCTTACATCCCTCACTGTCAATTCCCTCTTCGGATGGTCAAATCAGGCATTTTCGTCGGTGAACCCCAATCTCCCATGTTCTTGGACGTCAAATCCTCCGTTTTCATTGTTCCATTTCAATTTCACTCCAGTTTTAGGTGGGTCCAAATCATTTCAAGTCATTTCAAATCACTCATGTCCAAAAGTTTCTAAAAATCCCATCCCTTCATCCGAAAACGACCAGTCGCGGAGAGGCGACGACTCCGACATCCGCTCCAACGTCATCGTCCGCTTCATGGCCGACACCTCGGATGGTTTGGCGCCGGCAGAATGGCAGTACGGGGGGCGGCAGGGCCCAGCACCCCCAGTGGTGCTGGCCAGAAAGGATCAGGTGGGCAACGCCAAGATGCCAAGGTAATGGGGGGTTGAAACATGTTGAAACCAGAGCCTAAGAATTTCTGATTTACCTGGTAACAGTACGGAACGGTGGGTATGCAAATGACGAAAATAGGGATTTCATCGGTGACAACAGAGATGAAATTGACAAGAGATGGGGATGATTGATGATGATTGAAACCACAAAATGTAGGGCTTCAGTATGCTTTTGTGCCAAATTTGTGGGAATAACCCAGCAAATATATGCAAATATGGATCTTGACCAGAAAGTAAATCTCATTGTTTGAGTTTTGCTGGCTTCTTCTAAGAGGGATGGTCATGGAGTCATGGTCCTGCACCAACGGAACCAATCCACACTGGAATTTGCAAAGTTAGGTGCCATTCTCAAAGCACGACTTTGACCTGATCTTGGAGCAGCCTGGAACTTGTTCAGCGCCTTCTTTTCTTGGCCGGGTTGACCATAAAGATGGTGATGATGCTGAGAGCTGCCAGGTATTGCAGATTTTTAAGAGGGTTTAAGCACCTTGAGTAATCTTAGTTAAGCATCTTAGTTCATCTTAGGTACATGGACCATTGGATGGAAGAGGCCCGTGAAGATGAAGACCACTTCACTGAAGCCACCAACAAAATCTTGGAACCCAAGGCCTTCCAACGCTTCGTGCGGGAACAGGAGGACTTTCCCCTGGGTTTCCTCTCCTTGCAGTTTCCCAAGCACAGCTTGGTAGAGGCTCAGGGCTTGACCAATCGCCCCGAGCTCAATGGAAAGCAAGGCACCGTGACGCAGTACAGCCGCGACCGGGTGGGGATCCAATGGAGCAGCGAGGCTCCAGTGATGGCTCTGCGCCCTGAGCGCCTGCGCTTGTTGCAGGAGCCAAAAGAGGAGTCACACGCGAAACGGCACCAGGGAACGAAGCAAACGGAGGAACGACGACGGGACTTGGAAAGGCAGGAAGCTCTACAGATTTCCAAGCGATTTCATGAGTGCCTCTTTGAAGATACCTTTCCAGAAATGGGCGATTTACATCTGTTTGGTGTGGGCTGCGATTACAAGGCCAGGGCCACAGAAGTGCTGGCTGTGTGGCAGGGCCTGGTGAAGCACCTGGACTTCGGAGCTGAACAGATTGCCGAGGCGTTGATCGAAGGCAACATGCAAGAACGCTTCAAGGACCGGAAACGGGACCTGGCCATAAAGGATGGAGTTTAAGAGGGGAACCATATGGAAAACCCATCCAAACAGTAGTTTATAATATAGTTTATAGTATTTTATATAGTCATGTTTATTAGAGGTTCTTTATATTGTAATTTTGGAACATAGGATAAATTGGAAATCCCAAAGTTGAGGTTGGATGTTTGAATTCGGCAGTTTATGTCAGTTTATTTGGTTTAGCTGCAAGCAAATGCAATGTGCCATCAGTCCAATTTTCAAAAGCTTGTAAGCAAAACAATCTCAGAGAGTCTGACCATTTTTTTTAATATCACAAACATGACATTGAACCTGCATGCTTCGTCAATCCAAAATGAATGACCCTGCAGGAATGGACCCATAAGCTTGCAGAATCTCGAACTCCCAATTCGACCTATGCGAAGGATCTGATTTCTGCCAATTTTGCTGCAACTGAATGGGACGAATTGTGATCGTCGATGGTTGAGCAATTTTAAGGCACACAAGGTTCGCCCCGCGTGGGCGGAGTGGCCCCAGAGACCTTACATTTACCGCCACAGCCGTGACAAAAAGAGTGGTAGGGGGTCTGAAGATGGGGTATACCATGGTATACCGATATATACCGTATATACCCCCAAAATTGTATTTGAGTATCGAACTCTATATTTTCAGACAAATCCACTTGGGGCGTCTGGGAGCAGAGAAGGGGTTTGGCCAGAAGTGTCTTGGTTGAAGCCTGGATGCAGTCAGTGTAGCCTGGACTGCAAGACATGTGTTTTATGATTTTGGGCCAACTATCATGACCTCACCACGATTTCACCATAGTAAGGGAAACGGTCTCGGTCTTCGAACCGGTGTTCAAGATGATTGATAGTGGCTAGTCCATTTCACTTGAACTTCGATGGCGAGATGACGCATTGTACAGTACAGGGATGGGCAATATTATTTGTTAAGGTGGAATTGACAAGTTGAGTTGTTCAGAGTCGCCACGACACCACAAAGCGGCAACGCAATGAGAATTGCTCGACATAGCTAAACTCTCATCTCATGAGCATCTCAAACAGGCCATTTCCTGCGATTGTTTGAGATGCCCAAGCCCCAACCGGCAAATGAAGCCCAGCTTTGGCAAAAGAACAGCGAGCATAGCATCTGTTGGATGCCTTCCAGCCTTTTCAGAAATCAGGAGCAGACTTCGGATGACACCACGGTGATGCTGAATGGCTTTGGTACTGTGGTGAATTCCTTGGGACCTCGTGTGAAGCCCTACTTGCCACAGATTGCTGGTATCATCAGGCCCTGATGGCCAATTGGGAGAGGGATGTTGAGTGGGATGGCCAATCCGGTGGAGTGTGGTAGATATTGGTAGATTGTAGAATGTGGTCGAATACTCACCCAACCCAAGAGGAACAAACTGTTGTGGAAGATTATTTTCCTGTTGTTCATTGACAGTATTTCGATCTCAATGTGAGCTTTGAAAAACAGCATCCACAATTTCCAATCCACATGTTTTTTTTTTCCCGACAAGAGGATACCCCCAAATACCATGGTTAAACTTGCCATACATCGCGTTATATCCCCAATACAGTACATTATAGTACCTGGTTTCCACCACAAAGCATCGTGATCAACTCACCTGTTGGATGTTGGATGTTGGCAGGTGGCGCTTGAACACACCTTCTGCGCGTGTTCGCAAGAGCCTGAGAGTGCGAACTGCGCTTTAACATTTTAACATGACTGTCGCAGCTGGATTTGAAGTGTGTCAGAAACATGGTACGTATATAATGTGTTATAAGATTTTATAATGGTAATATATGATAGTACAATTTCTATTTGATATTACCCAATGGAGACATGTGTACTGTACGGTATATCTAAGATATGGTGAGGGTGTACATGACAGATGTAGACGCCCAAGATTTCAGAATATGGTAATTAATGCTTTTCGTTTTCTACATGCATTTCCCAACATTCCGATGAACAAATCGGCACGTGTCCAAGCCAAACGTGCTGCATCAAGGTCAACAGGCCGCAGATCTCATTGCACGTATCGCCGTGGTCATGAAGCAGTGCGGTGAAGAGCAGATGATGGGGCTGGGATCTAAGTTCTGCTCGTCATATGTTATTTTTTGAGATACGGATACGGTATTGGAATGTATTGGTTATTTTCAACCATATGAATACGATTGAATATGTCTGGGTGAATACATGGATGGTGAATGATGCTTGGTAATGGCCATCTTATTTCAGCTGAGTCAAGTACTCAAATTCTGCCAGAGATTTCAAATCATATTACAGGATGGTGTCCGCTGAACTAGTCCTTTGGGGTGTGAAACCACCAGGCAGACTCCTTCCCTCCCTCTCAGATGTATGGTAACGGCATTTATATAAATATGTGGAGGGCGGGCCAGACCACAAGACCCTGGATGAAGTATGAAACATCAGTTCCATCCGTATATTTGAATGTATGTTTAACTAAATTGGATTCCATATGTTTAAATGGCTGGGCAGGCCAAGGAAAACCTTCCCGGAGGTAGTCTAAAATACCAGTTTGTATATTTAAACATCGGTATATTTAGACGTAGTTACCATAAGAATTTGCAAGATACCAGTATTTTGCCATCTCGATGTCACCTTGCAACATCGTCGTTGGTGAGACATTTTCGACAACTTCAGGATTCAACTGATAGACTGCTGGGCTTTCCCTTACCACCTTGGTGAGGCACTTGGGTCTCTTCTTGTATGAGTACCTGGGTGAAGAGTATCCCGAGGTGCTGGGTCGTGTGCTCAGATCTCCAAACGACATTGACGTCTTCAGCGTATTTAAGAAATTCAAAGCACAGGATGATGGTGAGAATATCAGATTGAAACACCATCAACCATTGATATTCCAATCAGATATTCCATCAGAATTTCAGATCTATATTTTTGGCATAGATTGAAACCGCCAATCAGATTATTCCAGCACCTGAAGGAGCCGGATCTTGGTTATGCATATGTCATGTCAGATACGGATTCTGAGGTTCGATCTTGGGGGCCTTAAAGGCCATTGTGAATGTGATTGGCATGACCAAGATGACACCGCCCATCAAGGAACGGATGGTTGGTCAGTTTTCTTGACCAAACATCGAGCCTGAACTGGACTGAAAGTTTGTGTCATCCTGAACAGGTGGGTATCGGTCAAGCAACAACCGCAAAGACTAGACGGATTTGATGCATGAGTGCTGACCAGCCATGATCTGTGGTCAAGACAGAGCATGATAGAACAGAATAGATCCCATGTTCCCCTTGGAATAATTTGGAAGAACTTCACAGGAGCCTCCCCAAGATATTTGTGGTCAAAAACCCAGATCGCTTTCCCATTCAGTTGTTCCCCATGGGTGACTTGTGGTTGAACCCTAGCCATCAAAGCGAGCGTGGCAGGACCTGTTGCCACGACTGACGCCTATCCTGAAGAACAGACACGAGAAGGTTCAGGTGGGGCCAGTCTTGAGGTGAGTTTTTTGCACTGGGAGGAAACACTTCGCTGAGTATTATAATTTATAATGTATTGTATAGTTATTATTATGTTTCCGTCTATAAATGTACATTGTCATACATAGTTACGTAATCATACATAGTCATACATACATAATCATACATATATAATCATACATACATATTCATACATAATCATACATACATAATCATACATACAGAATCATACATACATAATCACACATACATAATCATACATATACAATCGTACATACATAATCATACATAATCATACATACATATATAACCCTACCTACCTACATACCTACCTACCTACATACATACATGCATACATACATACAATACATTACATTACATTTACATTACATTACATTTACATTACATTACATTACATTACATTACATTACATTACATACATACAGACTTACAGAGAGACATACATACATACAAACCTACATACATAATGTATGTATGCGTATATATATATACACACCCAATCACATAACTTGTGCCTGGCCCTGTTGGCGCCTCACCAGGAGAACTGCATCGATCTGGTTGGCAGGACATTTGGGGATGGGACACCATCCGCTGAGTGTCTTCGAATGGCGTTTCATTTTCCGCATCTTTCCTCAGTAGAAGGACACCTGCTGAATTGCCACTCTAGTTTTACATATTTATAAATACCTATAAATACTCATATATATATATACTTATATATATTATATACTTATATCTATATTATATATATAATATATATATATATATATGTATACATGCATGGTCTTTAGATGTTCAATATTTTTCTCCGGCTGGCGCCCAAGCCACCTTTTTGGATGGCGAGGATTGCAGATCGTGGTGCCGAGCTGGCGCCGCCACGCGAGTGGAATCGCATCTGTTTCGATCTGCTGGAGCTCTTGAAGGTGCGATGTTTACCCTCTGGTAAACTAACATAACTATGGAAAATCACCATTGTTAATGGGAAAATCCACTATAAAATGGTGATTTTCAATAGCTATGTTAAATTACCAGAGGGTATGATCTTTTTATCGGTGCAAAAAAAGGGCCCATTTGGGGTGAAATCCCCATGAATTTCCCAGTGAAACCATGATAACTCATGATAACCTCCATGAATTACAGACTTGAGCGATTCTAACAATGGGGATGAACAATTCTGGGTCATTTTTTTCCCCAGGTCTTTCTTCATTAACGCAGCATTCTGGGCGTTATTTTTTTGGACGACCTCACGGCATTTGGAGTTTGGGAAATATGGCTGGATAAAAAAACAGATACATAAAAATATACATCTATATAGCAGTTTGCCCAAAAACCATGGGGATTGAGACTTCCTCAAACTTGGTGATTTGAACACCATGTTGGACTTGAGCTGTGGGGAAAAGAGGCGTCCCCATGTTGAACCAAGAAATTCTTGGATCTGCTTAGATCATAAAGATAGTCAGGACATTTTCGGACCAGCTCACATTTTCTATCATTTCGAAGATTGAAATAGCAATAGCACAGAGAATAATGATAATAGATCAAATGATACCAATTTGGGATAATATCATATTATACGTTTCTTCCCATTTCAAATAGCTCACAGATCATCACCACGACTTTGGGAAACCCATAGATTATTGTCTAAGCTGTTTGAACACATCAAATCCAAGGTGTTTCGGTTTGATTACCCTCTGGTAAACTAACATAGCTATGGAAAATCACCATTTTTAATGGGTAAATCCACTATAAATAGCCATTTTCAATAGCTATGTTTGTTTACCAGAGGGTAAAGGATGCCCTAGTATTTTCGGGATTGCTATTGATCAAACATCAAAAAATCCATCAAAAAATGATTTCTCCCAAGAACTGTCCCCCGCATGTATCCTGGATTAGTATGGATACGTTCGTAAAAACAGTCATTTACCCTCTGGTAATTTAACATAGCTATTGAAAATGGCCATTTATAGTGGATTTACCCATTAAAAATAGTGATTTTCCATAGCTATGTTAAATTACCAGAGGGTATCTATGTGATAGTGATTAGAATAACAATAATACATACCAACAATGGTCATCCCTTCATAAAGTTAAGTTCTCAACCCATTTTGGAAATAAAACACCACTACAAAATTACACTGATTCTGATAGAATGATGGAATATTTCAATCATATATGGTTGATATTGGTTGATAATAAATCAATTATTACATATTATTATCATTTATTATCAACCATATAATTAATTTATTATCAACCATATAATTTTCATTTATTATCAACCATAATATTTTTGATTCTGATAGGATAATTACATATTACTGATAATAATAGATCCATTCCACTTTGGAGGCTCACAAGAAGGCGATCCGTCGTGCATCAGTGTGGGGACCGAGGCACTAAAGATTGGACGACTCCCTTGACGTAGGGTGAGCAACTGGTGTGTACCTCCAAATATAACATAAGATACAGTGATCATATGTGATATATATATATATATATGATATATATATATGATATATATATATATATATGATATATATATACACGACATATGACATACATATCTCCATCTATATATACATTATACATGTCTCCCGATGAACGATGTGATTTTCCAAAAAAAAGTAATCACGCCATCATCATCATCATCATCATCATCATCATCATCTTTCCAATCAGCTGCCTTGTTGATATGTGCCATGATATCCCAAGTATATCTCAAGTATACTCCATGCTTTGTTGGTGGCGCGGTCGTCCTGTAAATGCGCGGTTTTACTGACGCAACCCCCATAGGCACAGATAGTTTTTGAGTGTTTGATATTTCTCCGCGTACGTCAGTGTTTGGGATGGGGGGTGGGGTCGGGTGGGGCCAGGATGGGGTGGGGTGGGGGGTCCGGGTGGCTAGTGAC